>ERZ795057.418-NODE-418-length-44815-cov-8.018655_pt1 | contig 44815 bp, 43 predicted proteins | sample MGYA00375141_ERZ795057 | MGnify/ENA primary metagenome ERZ795057 (study PRJEB30186, sample SAMN05720163) | activated sludge metagenome | isolation source: Anaerobic digester | place: Hong Kong | collected 2015-01-26 ...
ATTGAGCTTCTGGGATACACGGGGGAGAGATACTGGAAAATGAAGTCCAGGGAAAAGCCGCTGCTCTCGTGGAGCGGCAGGCTGATTCTCCTCCTCATCGGGGACCACAGCAGGATCAGGATTTTTGATACTGACGGCAATCCTGCCGGCGCTCAGCAGATATCGGGGAGACTCTGTACGTCGGTTGAGTTCTCTGAACTGAAAGATTATGCAAGCTGCGGGTTCGCGGACGGCACATATTTTTTTATTAACGAAAAAGGTGATGTGATAAACAGGGGCGAACTGCCCTCCGGAAATATGGTTAAAACCACGGCAATCAGCAGTAACGGCAGGTACGGCGTTGTCCATTACGGAACAGAGGAGAAAGACGGGATAAGGATTATTGATATTGCTGAAAACAGCATTGAGGAATCGGATCTGACGACATGCCATAAAATGAAAGCAGCCATATGTGTGACAGGTTCAGGTGAGACCTCTATTCTCGACGGGGAAGTTTTCATTGTATTTGATGATGATGCTGACATTGAGATGAATATCAAGATTCCGCCGAAGAGGCCGGGACAGGCGGCGATTACAAAAATGAAGGGGTACTGGTTTCTGGCTTACACAAAAATAAGCGGCGAGTCCCAGCTTTATATAATTTCAGAGGACGGGGAACCTTTTTACGGAAGGGAATTTGCGGGCGAGTCTTATCTTGACGCAACAGTCAGGGACGGGGCTGTAGTTGTAAGAGGCTCAGATAGTTTTTTTTCTTATAAACTCCATGTTCCAGGGAACTGAGTATATCTTCCATAATAGCAACATTATGCTGATTTTCCCTTTTTCGAGAGCCCGCCATAAGTATGCGGGCTTTTTCAATGGCGACCGATAAGGCCTCTTCCCTCTGCTCAGGCTTTAGTTTTTCTCCCGAGGTATCCAGAAGTTTCATTATTGAGTAGAGCCTGAAACGGTCCATCAGCGGGTGAAGAGATGAAAGCTGGTCGTTGTGACCAGCGTGCCTTGTTATCAGTTTTTCCCTTATCAGGCCAATCCGTTCAAATGGTGTGATTCTCAGCCACAGGTCGTAATCTTCACACGCAGGGAGCAATTCATCGAATAGTCCATACCTTTCAATTATTTCGTCTGAAAATACCACGGATGACGGGCTTATCATGCAAAGTCTCAGCGATTCACTGAAGATGTCCCCCTCCGTTTTAAGGTGTTTATTTCCCGGATTTACCCTTTTACAGTTTCTTATCCATATATCCTCACTCTGATGGATGAGTATGCCGGGGTTTGAATTTATAAACTCACTGTCTCTGCGGAGTTTTGAACTGTTCCATGTGTCATCTGAATCGAGGAGCGCGATGTATGGTGAACGGGATTCGGCGATCCCCCTGTTCCTGGCGGAACTGACACCCCTGTTCTCCTGATAAATATATCTGATTTTTCCGTGGTATGCAGTTTCGACTGATTCTGTACCATCCGTTGAACCGTCATCTACAACTATGAGTTCAAAATCCCTGCAGTCCTGGGCAAGTACAGAGTCAATCGCGTTTATGAGCTTCTCCCTCCTGTTGTAGGAGGGGATAACGATACTGAATAAAGGCATCTATATATAGTAAAGCTCGTTGTCGGATACTATGTTAAACCCGGCTTTCTGCAGAATCTTTTCAGTATGAGTTACGTCAGCAACCTGGAAAACAAACACTGCAAGATTTTTCTCCCTTATGGTGAAACCGTATGCGTCTTCAACATTTATGTTTTCGCCGGAAAGAAGGGATGCTGCCTTGTGAAGGCCGCCGGGTGAGTCGTCTATTTTAATGGCAACTATATCTTTCAGGGTCGAAGCGAAGCCTTCAGCCTGAAGGCAGTCATTTCCCTGCTGTGGCTTGTCCAGCAACAGTTTGATTATGCCGTAATCCCCCTGGTCGGAGATTGTTATTGCCCTTATGTTGATCCCGTTGTCGCTAAGTATGCCGGTTATTCTGCTTATTTTACCCGGCTTGTTCTCTGCAAATACTGATACCTGGTGCGGCATATTCCCCCTCCTATATCTCTCTGTTGTCTATTACTCTCTTTGCCTTCCCTTCACTGGGCGGAAGCGAACCGGGCTCCATGAATTCAATTCTCGCATTGATTACAATCAGTGCCCTCAGTTTTTCCACTATCTCTTTATTAAGGTTTTTCAGCGCTTTCATATCCCCCTGGAACAGCTTGGAGTAGAGTTCAACCTGGATATGCATCCTGTCAAGGCCCTCCTCGCGATCCAGTACAATGCGGTAATTGTTTCCAACCTCGGGGATGTTCATGAGAACAGATTCGATCTGGGACGGGAATACGTTTACCCCTCCGACAATCATCATGTCGTCTGTCCTTCCCTTTATCCTCTCAATCCGCCTGTGTGTCTTTCCGCACTGGCACTGTTCAGGGATAATCCTTGTGAGGTCCCTTGTCCTGTATCTGAATATGGGCATTGCCTCCCTGTTTATATGGGTCAGAACAAGTTCCCCCTCCTCGCCGTCAGGGAGCCTTTCTCCTGTTTCGGGATTTATAATCTCCGCGATGTAGTAATCCTCGGCAATATGCATCCCGGTTTTATGGGCGCAATCCATTGCCACGCCGGGGCCGTTCATTTCGGAAAGGCCGTAGCAGTTATACGCGTCAAGCCCCCACTGTTCTTCAAGTTTCTCCTTTGTGGCTTCAGAGTAGGGTTCGGCCCCGAAATATGCTTTTTTAACATTGAGGTCATGGGGATCTATTCCGTTCTCTTTTATTACTTCAACAAGGTGAAGGGCGTAACTTGGTGTTATATGTATAATTGAGCTTTGAAAATCCTGCATGAGCTGAAGCTGTTTAAGGCTGTTTCCCGTGGAGGAGGGGATTACAAGGCATCCCAGTTTTTCAGCCCCGTAATGAAGCCCCAGTCCCCCGGTAAAGAGGCCGTAACCCATCATGTTCTGGAAGGTGTCCTCCTTTCGTGCCCCTGTGCTGTAAATTGATCGCGCTACAAGGGACGCCCAGTTGTCAATGTCCTTCTGTGTATAAAAAATTACCGTTGATTTCCCTGTTGTGCCTGATGAGGCATGGAGCCTTACTATATCGCTTTTGGGAACAGCCAGCATCCCGTCAGGATAGCTTAATCTCAGGTCATTTTTTGATGTAAATGGTATCTCCTGCAGATGGTCCAGTGTTGTGATTTTCGATATATCTATTTTATTTTCTTTGAAATGCCGGCTATAATATGGAGTTGAGGCTGCTGCTTCAAGGGCTTTTTTCAGCCTTTCGAACTGAAGGTTCTCCAGTTCTTTTTTCTCCATTGTTTCAATCTCTTTCTGGTAAAACATGCTGTACTCCGGTTATCTATTCTTAGCCGTAATGGATCTATTTTTCCGGGTTTATGTCAATAAGTTATCTTTTTTTTATTTCCAGGTGGCAGTATACAGGCCGGGAATGATTTTCTCCGCGTTTTGATTCAGCGTATCTCCGGTTCTGAACCGGTATTTTATGCAGTAATTCAACATTGTCTGTTTAAAATAGTATAAAAAACTTTCTTTACACATAACAGGCGACTTTGATAATGCATCCAAAAAAAATAATCCCGGAGGATTCAATGAATATTTTGATTTTCGGTCCCAACGGAAGTGGCAAAGGTACACAGGGAGCAGTTGTACAGAAAAAGTTTAATATTACACATGTAGAGTCAGGCGTTCTTTTCAGAGAAAATATCAAAGGGGGCACTGAGCTCGGAAAAAAAGCAAAGGAGTATATTGATAAAGGGGATCTTGTTCCTGATGAAATAACAATCCCTATGATACTCGACAGGCTGAAGAGTGATGACTGTAAAAACGGATGGCTTCTTGACGGATTCCCCAGAAATCCGGAACAGGCAGTTGCCCTTGAGAAAGCTCTTGATGAAGCTTCTATCAAGCTCGATTATATAATTGAGATATCTCTTGACCGTGAAACTGCGAAAAAGAGAATTATGGGCAGAAGGCTCTGTGAAAATGACAATAACCATCCAAACAATATTTACATTGATGAGATTAAGCCCGCTGAAAAGGACGGTGATGTAGTCTGCCGTGTATGCGGAGGGAAACTTTCAACGCGGGCTGACGACCAGGACGAAGGAGCTATAAACAAGCGCCATGATATATATTATGATGCTGACAAGGGTACAATGGCAGCTGTTAATTACTTTAAAAAGCTCGCCGATTCAGGTAAGATGAATTTTGTTGAACTGGACGGTAAGCCCAGTGTCAAGATAGTGAGTGAAACACTGGAACAGAAACTGAAATAGAATTATTCGTAAATAAATTGAATCTAAAAAAGAAGGCTTGTTAAAAGCCTTCTTTTTTATTATATATAATATATATACAGTAATAATTCCTGAATATATATTTTAGTGTAAAAAATAAAAATTATATACCCCCGCCGCCGAAGGCGGCGGGGGTAATAGGGTATTTTAACCTGAAATAACTTAAGGAATGAATACTGAAATTAATAAAAGATATGGGGGACCACAGTGAAAAAGTGTATTGTCATATTCGCGGTTTTTATGCTGTCATCAGCTGTTCTTTTCTCAAATCCCGGCATAATGGGCAAGCATAAAGGTGAGCTTAAAAATGGTAAAAAGATTGATTGCGCTTACTGTCATTTTTCAGGCCCTAAAATTGCACAGCAAAAGGGTCAGATAAAAAACGGTAAATTAAAAGGCAGGAAGTATTCACGTATTAAGGGTTGCGGCGGCCAGGGGTGTCATGACTGAAAAACATGTTCATGGAATTATCTGACGGAATATTTTCTGTTTTTTATTAAACGGTCAGGGAACGGTTAAGCATGTTTTTAAGCCATTTGTATATTCAAATAACATTAATCATCACTCTTTATTTTATTTGACATTGCTGAAAAAACATGCTAGCTTGACTGAATTTAAAAAAAAGAGTGTGTGTTATGGAAACAAAATATAGAATGGCGGTAATATTTAATATTATACCCGCAGTGGTTAATATTGCTGTATCAATCTGGTTTTTTATCAGCTTTACAAACCTTGAATTCAGGGGATATCTCTCAGGTACAATCCTGGGTATAATTCTTTCCGCAATCTGGCTGTTCCAGGTCAGAAAAGCTGCCGGCTCTCATGCTATTAAACTTCTCAAGGTTACATACAAATGGTTTTTTGTTAAGTTCGCTGTATTTGTAATTTTTATAGCCGGGGTTTACTATCTGATAGAGTTCAGCAGGGTATGGTTTGTTGTTTCTTTTTTTGTAGCTCTTGCAATGAATGCTGTTGTGGAACTCTGGTTTTATGCTTCAATAACAAAAGAGAGTTAGCTCGTTTATAAATAATTAACTACCGGGGCTGTCTATGGGAATTGAAAACCTTGAAAAAATGTCGCATGAAGAGCTTATTGATATAATAGAGAAATTAGGCCAGCAGTATGAAATAAGTATTGATGACAGTGATGAGTTTCTTGATTTCAGAACAATTGTTGAAGCTGCTTATGATATAATTTTTGTCATCAATAAAGATATGAGGATCCAGTACACAAACAAGGCGTGGGGGGAGACCCTGTCCACACGTGATGCGACTCCGGGCAGGCTTTATACTGATTATCTGCATGAGATTGAACTTGAAAGAGGAAATTACGTTGTTGAGTCAGTCCTCAAACAGGGACAGGTTTTCAGAAACGAGTTGCTGAAGATTTATGAAAACGGAAAACCCTACTATTTTATGACAAACTTTTCTCCGATTAAGACAAAGGACGGGGATATTGTCGCCCTTATCGGGGTTATGAGGAATTATACAGAGCAGTACCAGATGCAGAAAAAACTCAAGGAGAACTCGAGAATTCTTGAAGATAAGGTTCAGGAACAGATACGGCAGGCGGAAGAACTGAAGAATCTGAGGGATCTTAACGAGGATATCATAAACAATGCTCCGGTGGGTATGTTCATGGTGGATTCATCAGGTATTGTAATAAACGAAAATCCTATCTTAAGCAAAATAATGGTCAGGGAGCAGAACTCTCTAATCGGAGTTAATATAATTAAATATTCAGGTTTTATCGAAGCCGGTTTTACCAGGATATTCGAAGAGGTGCTTCTTTCAAGAAAGACAATAAAGGCAAGCGATGTCAGGTATATTCCCATTTCCGGCCTGACAGAACTTGTGGTTAATGTTACTTTTGATCCTATATTAAACCGTTCCGGAAATGTTGAAAGGGTCCTTATCATGATAGAAGATGTTACGGAACAGGTGCTGGCAAGAAACAGGGCTAACAGAAATGAAAAGATGAGCGCCCTGGGACTGCTCGCTTCCGGTGTAGCCTCGGAGTTGAAAGGTCACATAAATAAAATGGTGATGGACCTGAATTTTGTTGATACCAATGTTGAGGAACACAGCCCGGCGGTTGAGTACGTTGACTCGCTCAAAATGGAGCTCGAAAGGATCAAGACTATCTCTGAACAGCTTTTGGCCCTTTCAATTATCGATGAAAGAGATAAAGAGGTTTGCGAGCTTAATAAGATAATTACAGGCCATCCCGTGGATGTATTCACCAACAGGCTTAAAAATGAAGGTATTAGTGTTGTTCTGAATCTTCCGGATGAGAGCCCGGAGGTACTGGCTTCACCTAACCAGCTGCAGCAGCTGCTGGTTCAGTTTCTTGAAAATGCCGAGGATGCCATTGAACCTGACGGTCAGATTGAAATTACAGTCGAATCTATTGAAACAGAGAATGAGCCTTTCGCTGTTCTTACTATCAGTGACAACGGTATGGGAATTCCGGAAGAGAACATGCAGAAAATATTTAAACCTTTCTTTACAACAAAGGGGAAAAAGGGTACCGGTCTTGGTCTTATGATAGCTCTGAATATTATAAGCAACCTGAGCGGGACTATCGGGGTCAAAACAGAACCGGGAATAGGGACTTCATTCAGGGTGGTTTTACCGCAGAAAAATAAGTAGAGGGGAGGCTCCTGAGAATGATCAGCAATCGGGAAGATGTTAAAAATATATTCGAAAAAGACGGCTATAAAATAATAGTCCTTGATGAAAGACCGGAGAAGGACCTTGTTGATGAGGCCCTGGGGGAATCAGCCCGTGAATCGGAAGCTGTTACTCCGGAGTTTCCTGAAATAAAGGAGACGATAAGAAGAGCCCAGGGGATCCCCGGGGCGCAGATGATGAAGATGATCCCGGAAGGGGAATATGATATACCTACTATAGTTGAATACCTTAACTGGCATATGGAAAATATAGGTGAAACTGTAATAGGCAGAAGTGATATAATCAGGCAGGCCATATATGCTATCCTTACAGGTGAGCATATGCTTCTTCTCAGCCGGACAGGTATGGCGAAATCCTATCTGGCAAGTTCCATCTTTAATATATTTGAGGGTGCCAGGATTTTCTCCTCCCAGGCAAGCAAGGACCAGACTCCGGACAACTATTTCGGCCCTTATAATATAGAGGAGTTCAGAAAGGGGAGGATAAGGCATAACATTAAGGGATCGATAATCGAGGCGAACCTTGTTTTCCTGGATGAGTTTTTTGATGCCAGTGATGTTGTTCTCAGGTCCCTCCTCTCTGTACTGAATGAAAGAAAATTCATCAACGGTTCAGAACAGATTGACGCGGTTGTGCATACCGCTATAGCCACTGCAAACTATATGAGGATGAACGAGGTTACTGAAGCTGTACTTGACAGGTTTACGTACAAGGCGATTATACCTGAAGACAATAATGTTTATAACCAGCTTCTCATTGACCAGACTTATACATCAAGCAGGGGGCGCCCTGTTGAGCCTGAAAAGAAAATTTTCTTTAACCAGATACTCTTTCTTCATGATATTATTACAAATAATCACAGGGACATAAAGGTTGTTGTGCCTGAATTTATCTATTTTATGAAAAACGTGTTTGTAACAAAATATATCAGTGAGATGCGGAAAAATGATCATAAGTTTTTTATAAGTCCGAGGAAACAGGCCAAGCTCGGTGATTTTCTCCGTGCCTCAGCGATTATCAATAACAGGTTTGAAGTGACAATGGATGACCTCCGCGATATGCATACAGCACTCTGTACTCTGAACAGTTATGTTTCAGTCAAGAACCTTGATAAATCTGAGAAGGATTTATATCTTGATGTATATCAGAAGACAATGAACCATTTTAAGGCCAACGGGGCTATATCGCAGATCGAGTTCCTTATAGGGATCAGGCAGCTTTTTGAAGAGATAAGGAATGACCCCGAGAAAAAGGAGCAGATACTCAAAAAGAGCAGTGTTCTGGACAGCCTCAGAAATCTTCTGAAGATGGTTTTTGCCGGGAAGAGAAAAGATGAGGAAGAGGCTTTTACACTTGAATCCCTTAAAAAAAGCGTGTTTGAGGTGAACTCCTCTGTCGAAGAGGTAAATGAACTCAAGAACGGAATCCTGAAAGAGTATAGAGACCTGGTATAAGAGGCTTCCAATGTCTTCTCAATTCAATGGTGAGGATTTTTTTGAATACTGGGATTCCCTGGGGCTTTTTGATAATATCCAGGTTATCCTCCCTCCTCAATTTCTCGTGCTCTTTGAGATAGCACGGAACCTTTTTACTGACAGAACTTCCGCTGACGCGATGAATGCTATTGAGGAAATATCCAAAACCGACACTGTGTATGTGCCCGAGAGGGAAAAGAGTATTTCCGTAAACAGGATTGAGCATCTTGTTCCGCTCAGTGATAAAATGGAGATAGAAACCTACCATACAATAACCGACCTGAGGAGGGCATTGCCCAGAGAACTTGCCCAGGACGACGACATCTTCACAGCGAAACTTTTTACAAAGACGCTGATGGTCCAGAAACATTATGAGTCTGAAACGGACCATTTTAAGCCTGTTACAACAATAGTAAATGAAACAGGAAGGGACGCGAACAGGTTCGAACAGATTTTCTATATACTCCTTGATACCTCGAGATCCATGGACATGCACATGCGTGCCTTTTACTCAAAGTGCATAGTGGCGGAATTTCTCAGAAGAAAACTTACAACCAATGCAAGGCTTTTTTTCAGAACATTCGACACCCAGACAGGGGACCTCTTCAGAATTGAGAAAAAAGAGGATTACCCTTTCCTTATAGAGAAAGTTCTCTTCTCCACAACCGGCGGGGTGAGCACCAATCTTCAGAAAGCGGTTTACCAGGCTGTTGATGATATAAATTATACAAAGGACATGGCAAACGCGGAGATACTTGTTGTTACTGATGGTGTCAGCAGGATAGACCCGGATGATATGATAACAAAACTGGGGAATATCAAGCTCCATGTCCTGAAGCTCGGGGATGATATGCCGGAGCCCGATTTCTATGAGATTAAATCAGCTTTTGCCGGGGAGGGGGTTGATTTTGATCCCACTTCCATAAAGCTTAAAGATGTAAAAAATATAATAAATGATCCTGAACTCGCTGAAAAACCCCTTTCATCTTACGAAAAGCGGGCATACAGATTGATCCTTGATTATTCAAACAGGATGTTCAAGGACCTGAAAAGGGTCGCAAAGAATTATATAGAAGTTGGGGACCTGAGAACGGATTCTCTTTACGATGTTTCCTATGAGAACCTTGAAAATCTTTTCCACTGGATTAAAAAACTGGAGAGCAGCGATCCCAGGTTCCTGAACGGGGATGAAAAGGAGCGTTTATATAAACAGGTCTTTTTTCTCGGCCAGTATATCAAGATGCTCCTTGAATACGGCAAGACCAACCAGGTTGAACTGAAGGCTTTTTTAATACGAATTGAAAAATTGAAATCTGAACTTATGAAAGATCCAGAACTGTTCCTGATTATTGTCAGGGCGGGGAAATACCATGAGGACAAAAAGAAACTCAAACTGGACAGGAAAGAAGCCCGTAAACTGATGAAAAACATGTCGATGAAAAAGCAGAAGATAACCACGGAGGATATGAAACGCGCGCAGCTCACCTTCAGTTTTGAACCGGGAGAAGGGAGCGTCGGCATGCTGTTCAAGCTTTTATTTATAAAATTAATGCAGTTTCTTAAGACCCTGTTTACATCTCCGGGTTCGCTTTTCAAAAAAGAAGAGGGAGAAAAGTTCGCCGGGATTGAGTATTATGATGGCAAGACGAAGAAAAAACTCCATTGAAAGATGGAGTTTTTTCTGATTTTTAAATTCGTTTCAATCAGCCTACCTTGTTTTTATACCATTCAACAGTCTCTGTCATTATTTCGATGTTGTCTTTTTTCGGGTGCCACCCTGTAATGGTCTTAACCTTCTGGCAGTCAAGGTAAACACTGTGAAATATAAAGAGGAGGTGCTCCCTTGTGAAATAGTTGACGTTTGACGGTTTAAAAAGGAAAGAGTAGAACTTCGCTTTTAACGGGGTAACGTGCTTAATCGCAAAATCAAGTTTGCATTTTTCTTTTATCTTAACAATCTGCTCCATCTGTGTCGGGACATTATCGGAGCCTATATTGAAAATCTGTCCATGGGCCTTGTTGCCTGCCTTGTATATTTTGTAGAACGCATCCGCAGCATCTTCCGGTGCCATCAGCTGGAAGTGGGTGTCCCCGTCGCCTGACATATACATTACATTGTCATTCCCCAGTCCCATTGCCATGTAAAGTGTTATAAGTATGGCGGAGTTCTTTATGTCAGGGCCTGCTATTACTGAAGGTCTGATTGTAGTCAGATTGATGTTGGCTTTTTTTGCGTATGCTGTGCATATCTGTTCCGCTTTAAGTTTGTCCTTTCCGTACGCGGTGTAGGGTTTTTTTCTGTCCTCCTCTTTCAGGGGGAAGGAGTCTGTTTTGCCGTATACACCGTATGACGAGAGAAGTATGAACCTGCTAATCTTTGATCGTTTCGCGGCAATCATCATATTTAAAGCACCGGTTGTGTTGATTTTTTTCATCTTTCTGCGACCGATTTTCTGTGAACGGCTTTTATCCATAAGGTGGATTATAGTGTCGACGCCCTTGCACGCGGCCAGAAGTTTTTTAAAAGTAAAGAGATCACCCTGAATGAATTCAACCCCTTCAGGAATGGTACGTGGTTTATACATGTCGTAGCACCTGACTTTTTCGCCGCTATGTACAAATTTTTCAACTACAGCCTGGCCGAGAAGGGAGTTTGACCCGGTAATTAATATCATGAGAGGCCTCCGATTTATATGTTTATAAGGAAATGAACCAGCATTTTAAATATATAACTCTGAATGGATAAGTCAAGAAGAAATAGAATCCCGGACTTTTAAATATCGGGTTTGAGGTTTTGTTTCCCTGTTACATGCCGTTAATAGAATTATCTGCGGGGAGGGTGATTCTTCCGGGGAGGATGCCCTTCCAGCCGGAAAAGATTATGCCGTCGACACGTCCCCGGATTTTTGTGGTATCTGCTTTTATAAATAGAGATGAGGATTCCCTTGAGTCAGGGGCCAGAAAATATTCCCCTGAAATGAGCGGTGTAGACGGGGTATTCTCAACGGAACGCCCCCTGGCTGGATATCTGACAGAGCCGTTCTGCTCGGAAATGACGTCGTAATCAGTTAAATTAAATAAGCTGAGTTCCTCCTCGCTGAAAATAGAGAGATGGAGTTCTGACCCGCCGGAGATAAATCTTCCCTTCGAATATGAGATGGTCTCGCCTGGAGTTCCTATTATCCTTAGAAGTTCATCTCCGGAACCGGTGTCAGCAATAACGATATCGCCATGCCTGTATCCCTCCCTGTCAGTTTTTCTGACAGCAATGATGTCCCCCTTCCTGAATAACGGTTGCGTCTCCTTTTGTACCTTCTGCAGATTAAAAAAAGAAAAGAATATGATTACAGACAGCAGGGTCAGTGTAACGGCTGCCAGTGTATATAATGAATAATAAAAACGGGAATTGTACCATGAAAGGAAGCCGGCTTTTTTTCTGCTGACCCAAAAGGCATGCATTGGTGATATTATTGAAAATAACAGGCAGGCGAGGGTGGAGCAGAGTATCTCCTCCGCCATGTATTCCCCTGGGTATTTAAGGGAATAAAATGGCGACGCTATGATCGACATTGTTCTCAGAAGAAGAAATATTATACCCGCAAGAGGCTTGCCGGCGTAAACCTGCCCCAGGCCAGTGACAAGAAGAGACAGGAGGGCCGCAAGCCACGGGCTTGTTTCCCTTTCAGTTGCGGATACTATTACTCTGGCTTTCAAATATTGTCCCCGGTCAGTTTATGAATGAACGGATAAATTCCCGCACTTTGTTCTGTCCGGTGATTACTCCGTAATGGCCTTCACATAAAATATCGGCATCAAGAGACAACAGGAGTTTAAGAGAATCAAGATATTTTATCCTGTCAGACTTGAAGGAGGGATGAAGCGGGCCGTGTACATCCTGTCCGAAAAGTACAGTTTTCCCGTCAGAGCTGACTGTAAGAACCATTGAACCGGGAGTGTGTCCGGGCGTGTGAATCATGGATATTTCAAGGGTCCCCAGCATGAAAGAGCCCCTGTCTCCTTTGATTTCAGTATCAACTGTTGTTGCCGGCTGTTTCGCTCCGTACCAGGAGGCTGCGGTAACTTCCGGATCAGCGGATTTAAGGTAACGGGCATCGAGTTCATGGGCAATAACTTCTGCGCCTGTAATCTTTTTAAGTTCTTCCGAGCCGCCTGTATGATCGTAGTGACAATGGGTCAGAAATATATACCTGATGTCTGTAAGCCCGATCCCGGCTTTTTTTATCCCTTCTGTAACTTTTTTTTGCCCTTTTCCTGTCCCCGTGTCGATAAGCGCGCCTTCACCTCCTGAAATAATCAGGTATATCGCGGCATCCTGCGGATGGGTGTCACCGTCCCCTATTATATAAATTTCCGATGTAACGCGCTTTATCATAATAATTGATTACTCTTTTAATCTTTTATACACAACGCGTTGAGCGGTCAAACAGATTTTACAATTCTGAATATTTGTTGACTTGCCTGAAAACTCCTATACCCTGTGATTCAGTACCGGTCTAAATGATCTACGGAGGCCCTGTTTTGGTTAACAGTAATTTTAAAAGAGCCGTATATGTTACGGTAATCCTTTCTTTATTCCTCTTCTCTGGCTATTTTTTATCTGAAGCGCAGAATGCGGTTTCACTTAATAAGGAGGGGTGGAATTATTACAGCAGGACTGAATACGACAGGGCACTGTTCAGCTTTCTCGGCTCAATAAGGATGAATCCGGGGTACAGCGATTCCATTCTCGGAGCAGGGAAGACCTATTATCAGATGGGGGTCTATGATAAGGCCCTTGATATGTATCTGAGAGTATTGAAGCTGGACAGCAGGTCTGTTGACGCCCTTAACGGTATAGGTATGGTTTTTTCTGAAACAGGAAGGTTCAGCAAGGCGATCTCCTATTTTGAAAAGGCATTCGCCATATCCGGTTCCGCAATTGAGTCCCGTTATGGTCTTGCCTATGTATATTACAGGATGGACCGTAAAGTATGGGCCCGGAGAAAACTGGAAAATATATTTAAAAGCAATCCCTATCATTTTGAATCCCTTCTGCTTATGGCTGACATAAAGGCGGAGGAGGGGAGACTCGGTGAGGCCCGGGAGTATATTGAAAAGGCCATTGACAGCAACAGCCAGTCTCCCGTGGGATACGCAAGATACGGACGCGTGCTTTTCAAGAATTATATTGTGGAAAACAACAGCGACTCCCTGGTTGAGGCAAAGGAGTCTTACGCGAAAGCTCTATCTATCAATCCTGACAACTATAACGCGAATTTTGATATGGGTCTCATGGCTATTTATGAGCTTTATGACATTCTCTTTGAAAAAACTCTGTCCGGTGATACTGCTGATGCGGAGTTCAGGCAGAAAAGTGATTCAGCGGAAGTCTATATAAACCGGGCGATAAAGATAAACAGAAACCGTAACGCGATGTATGCCCTTGCTCTTTCGCATGAACTGGGGGGGGACAGAGGGGGCGCCCTTGATACCATGCTTGATATATATTCAAAATATCCCTCTGATGCAGTTTTAAGAGGTAAACTTGAAGATTTTTTAATACTCAATGAATACAAGGCTGCGCATCCTGCCCGTGTGATGCTCTCTGCTGAGAATATAGAACTTTCCCGCTCCGCGGGAAGGGAGGCCCTTCATAACAGGGTTATCTATTATTTAAGGAGGGCCATGCTTATGAATCCCCTGAACCGGGAGGTCAGGGAGAGGCTGATAGATTATTATTCTATCCTGGATTATAACATTCTGATGATTGATGAAATGAAAAGCCTGTTAAGGCAGTATCCTGAATTTAAATACCAGGAGATGCTTAATATCGCGGTAATGAAGAGGAGGGACAGGCTTTATTACCGTGAAGGGTATTCCAATAGTGAAATTCCCAGGGATGTACCGGTTGTTCTGGTTATGAATTTTGACACGGGAGGCAAAATATCGAGTCATCCTGATGCCGGGAGAATTGTGGCCGGATCTGTTACCTTCGCTTTACAGCAGTACGGGAGGATGAAAGTTGCAGGCCCCGGTGATAGAAACAGGGTAGCGGGATATCTGAAGATAAACGGAGAGAACCTCTTCAGGAGCTTCAAGAGAATTCAGAAGGTTTTTGAAGATGAGAACCGGGAAGTCAGGTTTGCAGTATATGGTGATATTACAGAAGTGGATGATTATCTGAATGTCACATGCAGGATAATGGACATGGAGAGGGGGTTTGTAATCGGCGAGTTTTCTGAATCCGTGAAGGGGAAGGAAAATCTTACAGTATTATCCATGAATATCGCGGATAAGCTTTTTGAAATGATTCCGTATAATGGACGTGTTATTAAAGTTGATGATAAAGGTATAATCGTCAATCTCGGGCTGATAGACGGGATAAAAAGCGGCAGCCGCCTTGTAATATACAGGGACAGCAGGTCACGGTCAACAAATGATCTGATGAGGAAAGGGGAGCTTCTGACTGTCAGGGAGACTGATACTTACATGAGTTATGCGGAACCGGACAGTGTTGAACTGCTTAATGAAATTGATTCAACAGACAATGTTTATCCGTTAAAAAACAGGAGAGCCAGAAAAATAGAATAGAGGTTAACTCATCGGTACAAGTATTTTTGCGTAGGTTTTCGTGGTCCCGTCTGTGCTGACCACGAAGTTTTTGCTTGTAATGTTTATGTTTTTAAGAAGAACAACAACCATTGACAGCCCCAGCCCCATCCCTTCAGCTTCCGGATCCGGATTTTCCATAAAAAATTCAGCTATGTTGTCGTACTTGGAGGATTTTTTTATCCTGTCGTTTATTCTGTCCATCTCCTTTTTGGTCAGGGGAATATTGTTTATTACTTCAATAAAAAGATGCCTTTTGTAAACTTTAAGGTAAATTCTTGTGGAAAGGTGATGCTGTTTTGCTTTAATCCCGTATTCAAGAAGTGATTTTTCGTTCAGTATGCTTCTTACTTTTTTTACAACTTCAACCGGGTCGTCAGGATTTTTAATTATTCCATCATCAATCAGTATTTTTTTTGCGGTTGCCTTTGTCGCGTTGGAGATTAGCTCTTTAACGCATGAATATACCGGCGTAAACAGGTCAAACCTGTCGTATTTTTCGAGAATTTTTGCTATGGCAAACTTTATCTTATCCTCAGTTTTTTCAATAGCTGAATAAGTGATAAAAACAATATCACTTTCATTACTTACAGCCGTAATTATCTCGTTCTGATAGAATTCTTCACTTTTAACTTCAGGCATCTTTAATTTATATCCGGTACTAATGATTTTCTTAATAAATGTTTCTTGATTTTTGTCTCTTTTACAGGAATATCGTATGATACGATTAAATTATTTTATTATTTATTGATTTTTTTCAACAATAAAATTTAACTGTAGTGTATTAAATTTACCAGTAATAATTTTTAAATATATTTTTTATAGCGGTTTACGAATTATTTAAACCGTGTCATTGCGAACGACCGTAAGAGAGTGAAGCAATCTGTTTATGACGCAAATAGTAACTTTTTACAATAAAATGATTACGATCTGAACAGATTGCCACGTCGCTATCGCTCCTCGCAATGACAAAAAAGAACTAATTCAATCGTGAACCGCTGTAGTATGAAAAGTAATAGAGCATTAATAAATGAAAGAAGTTAAGGAATAAATACTGAAGTTTACCATGTTTCTTATGGAGAAAGAACACTGAATGAAATCTATATTCGAGATGAGTGGAACAGAGAAAGCGGCCGCTCTCCTTATGATCCTGGGCCCTGAAATCGCTTCTGACATTATGAAGTATCTTGACGAAGCCAGTATCGAGAAACTGAGCGGGGAGATGATTAAAATGCAGTCTCTTCCGGCAGGGGAGAAAGAGGACCTGATAGGGGATTTCATGATAGAATTGAAAAGGTCTGTAAAAAACACCTTTGGAGGAAAAAACAGGGCGAAAAAATTAATCGCTGACACATTCGGTGACGAAAAGGCTGAGGAGCTTATTAAAAAGATTGAAAATCGCGATGCGGAAACGGCATTCGGCTTTCTTAATGAGGTCAGCGATGCTGATTTTGTTAATCTTTTAAAAAATGAGCAGCCCCAGGTTATTGCTCTTGTATTGAAATATGTGGAACCGAAGAAGTCCGGTATGCTCATGAAAACACTCGATCAGGGTACTGCGAAAACGGTCGCGCTGAGACTGGCAAAGATGACTTCCCATTCCCCTGAAGCTGCTGTAGCTGTTGCAAGGGCGCTGAAAAAAAGATATGATGAATTTAAAAAGCTTGAGGATGGGGGGCTTTCAACAGGCGGAATCGAGTCCCTTATCAGCATAATGTCCCATATGAGCAGCGAGCAGGAGAAGAAAATTCTTAAAAGCATGGATATTTCTATGCCGCATATTTCCAGGGAGATATCGGAGCGTATTTTCTCCTTCGAAAATGTTCTTAACCTTACAAATATTGAAGTACGCATTCTCATTGATGAAATTAATGATGACTATCTTCTGGCGAAAGCTCTTAAGGGGGCGGGGGATGAAATTAATTTTAAATTTATGCGCAATATGAGTCAGAACAGAGCAACTGAAGTTATTGCAGAAATGGATTTGATGGGGCCTGTTAAAATATCAGAAATTGATGAATGCAGAAGTATGATTGTTGATCTGATGAGGGTTTTAAATGAAAACGGGGTTATCTCCCTCCGGAGAGACGGAGAGATATATGTTGAATGATCAGTTTCTGTCTCCTATCCATTCTGAGCCGTCGCTGTAAAATTCTTTCTTCCATATTGGTACTCTTTTCTTGATTTCGTCAATTATATACCTTGAAGACTTGTAGGACTCATCCCTGTGAGATGAGGAAACAGCAATTACAATGGAGGGCTCTCCGAGTTCAACCCTGCCGTACCTGTGTACTATGAGGACCCTGCTGAGTCCCCACTGTTCCATGGTCTCATCAACAATCCTGTTTAGTTCCTTAACTGCCATGGAGTCATAGATTTCATAGTCAATATAAAGTACGGTTTTTCCCCTTGAATGGTTACGCACTTTGCCGATGAAAACAAGATCCGCTCCGTCTGACTGTGATTCACCATGAGAGAGGAGATCGTCAAGAATAATAGGTTCCTTTTGTGTTATTATATGCCGCATATTAACCTCCACTCACAGGCGGGAAAATGGCCACTACATCCCCGTCGTTAAGTATCGTTTCCGGAACTGTGTAGGCTTCATTTACCGCAATGAGCAGTATCTCTTTTTTATCCGCAATTTCCGGGTGTGAATCTGTAAGATGATCTATAAGAGCCTTTACACTTATGTTATTATCATAAGTAAATTTTTTTTCTGCAAATCCGCAGATGTCTTTCATGGAAGCAAAGAGTTTGAGGTGTATAGTAATCATTCTGGTTATTTTTTTTGAGATTTGTCCCGTTTACTCATGAAAATGAAATGCTTCACATAAGGCTGAATCCCTTCAGGAAAAACAGAAGTATTTGTATTTTTAGGATCACTTAAAAGCTGGTCAATATCTGTTTTAGGGACATCTTCTTCGCTGGCGTCAATAAGAATCTTGAATCTTTTGATTATCTCGTTATCCACCGCATCCTGAGACATCCTGTTCATCTGGTTATAAAGTTTTGTCAGGTTGGTCTTTTTCGTGTTTTTTCTTGCTTTCTTGGTTGTGCTTTTTGCCTTTGCCGGCATATACCCTCCTCCCTGAAATTAAATAATTGAGGCGATGTTAGTTGCCTGATGTAAACTGTAAACACAAATTTATATTATCCGGCATGCCGGATAATATATAGTTATACAAAACATTTTTATATAATTGTATTCCTTTCGATATTATTAACCGGCTGTATTTCCTGAATATTTTTTACTGCAAATACAGTAATTACCCCCTTTGCTGATTCCAGCAGTGGAGGTTGCGCATAATTACTAATAAAAAGTTTAGTAATTATGCCTGATTATTTACAATAAAAAAATAAAAAAGTGAAAAGCAGATTTAAAAAAAAATGAATATGCCTGTTGAATATACCGATATAATAGATGAAATACTGTCAAGAGGAATACCGATATGAAATGTGCAAGATGCGGAAAAGATATTAACAATTTAAACCATTTTTATGTTCCGGTAAAAAACAGGAGAGAGGGCCTGAGATACTGTATTAAGTGCGCGAGGGAGGAGAATATAATAACCCTTGTGTGAAATATTCTGCATGCAGTTTTTCACGGCATTTTCAAAATCTTCATTGAACTCTTCTTCTGCCCGGTAAAGATGTCTTTACCGATGAACCTGAAAAAAATCAGCATAGCAATATATGTACTTTCCCTGCCTGTCCTTTTTTTTCAACAGGAAAAAGAAAACAGGGAGAGTGTTTTGACCGCTGTAAATCCGCTGCGGATTGTATCTCTTTCCCCTTCTATAACAAGACAGATTGCTGATCTGGGCGCGGGGAATCTCCTTGTGGGGATTACTGAGGGCGCCCTACGGCCTGAACTCAAATCGGAAAGTGTAGGGTCTTATATGAGTCCGAACCTGGAAAAGATAATATCTCTCAGACCGGATCTGGTTATAATTTCGGAGGAGGATGCATATATTCAGAAAGCCCCCCTTCTTAAGCAGTTCGGCCTTCGCGTGGTTGAGCTGGGAAAGAATTCCGATTTTGAATCGATGTGTGCCAACTATAAGAAACTTGCGGCAATGATCGGACAGGGTGAAACTGCTGAAGAAAAACTCGCGGAATACCGTGCCAGGCTTGAAAGGATTGTGAAACCGGCTGAACCCCCGGGGATAGTTTTCCTCGTGTCTGTTAAACCCCTGATAACAGTTTCGGAGGGGGCACATGTTTCATCTATAATAAGTGACGCAGGGGGAGTAAACGTTTTCAGTAAGGCTAAAACAGCATACCCTATTCTCAGTCTGGAATCTCTCCTTTTATCCCGGGCTGACGCGATAATTGTAATGAATAGAGAGGATGTTGATCATCTTTATGTCCTGATCAGGGGATTCAGTAATACGGATTTTGCAATGAATAATAATATTTTTACAACAGGTGATGAAATCATTCCATATTATACACCGCATGACTATACTGTTTCGGTTGAGAAAATAGCATCTATTATAGGGCGGATAAAGAGATGAAAAAGGGATATGCTGCAGCAGCGGTCACTGCTCTACTCGCCGGGGCAGTCCTTGCCGGGATATCATTTGGCACTGAATTAATCAGTCCCCTTGAGGCAATAGCTTCTCTTTTCATGGAGGGGAGTTTAAAAGGTGAAATAATATTAAAATTACGGTTTCCCAGGGTGGTTGCAGCCCTGATGGTAGGGGCTTCACTTTCGGTGTGCGGCGCGGTATTTCAGTCCGTATTCAGAAACCCTCTGGCTGATCCCTTCATTACAGGTGTTTCCGGGGGAGCGGCACTGGGTTATTCCATTGCGGTAATATTTTTCCCCGCTCCGGGGCTGGCCATGTTTTCAGCATTTTGCGGCAGTCTGTTCAGTGTACTGATAATATTTTTTCTCTCCAGAAGTGCCGGGTTCACGGGGAGCATCTTTATTCTGTCAGGGGTAGCCATGAGTTTTATCTTTTCATCGTCGGTTATGCTCCTCTTTTCAGTTGCCAGGTCTGAGAGCGTCCATAAAACGGTGATATGGATGATGGGAGACCTTAATTCCTCAGGAGAATATCTTGCGGTGCTTTCTGTAATTGCAGCGGGCCTGATGATAGTTCTGTGGCTGTTCCACCGACATCTTGATATCCTTGCTTTTGGTACCGATTTTTCAAGGAGTTCGGGAGTCACTTCCCTTGAAATAAGAATTATTATAGTTCTGGCATCAACCCTTGCCGCCCTTTCTGTCGCGCTGGGCGGCATTGTACCCTTTGTCGGCCTCATGGTTCCGCATTTTGTCAGATTTTTTGCAGGCGCGGGGAATTTTGCCCTTATCCCTCTTTCAGCAGCAGCAGGGGGCGCCTTCCTGGTCTCCTGTGACGCGGTAAGCAGGTCGGTGGTTGTCCCCTTCGAAATTCCTGTGGGGGTTATTACGGGAATGACGGGCGGAATATTTTTTCTTGTTTATGTTTTAAGGAGCAGAAGAGAGTTGTGATGAATATGCCGGTTTTCAGTTTATCAGAAGTTGACGCTGGTTACAGGAATAACCGTTTTATAAATGGCCTCAATTTTGCAGTGAACAGGGGGGATTTTATATCTCTCATAGGGCCGAATGGTGCCGGTAAAAGTACAGTTCTGAGGCTGATGGCAGGGCTGCATAAACCGTTCAGCGGGTCTGTGGAATTTACCGGGAGGCCTTTACATGGTTTAGGGGCAAGGGAACTGGCCAGAAATTTTTCCGTTGTAAGCCGGATCACCGGTGAACTCCCCGATTTCAGGGTAAAAGATTTTATTTCCCTGGGCAGATTCCCTTTTGTAGATATGCTGGAGAGAGATTCAGATGATTCAGAAGAATATTCTGCGACTGTCCAGAAATCAGGTGTAAGTCATCTCCTTGACAGGTCGATTCGTGAACTCTCGGCAGGTGAATTTCAGCTTGTACAGGTGACTAGGGCCCTTGTACAGAACAGTGATATTCTTCTTCTTGATGAGCCGGTATCCAATCTCGATTATTCGCATGTTGTCACTGTCATGGATATCCTCAGGGAGCTTCACAGGGGGGGCACTACAATTATCTCTGCGATGCATGACGTTAATTACGCCCTGGAATACTGCAGCAGAGTGGTCGCAATTAAGAAGGGAAAGGTTATCTTTGACGGTGCTCCTGAAGAGGTAATTACTGAATCTTCAATGAAGGATCTTTACGGATCGCGATTTTATTGCGGGGTAAATCCGGTAACAGGGAGGCATCTTGTCCTCCCTGTTTCGGGTGAGTTCAGCTGATTTTTACCAGTCGTCACTCTGCCTGTCTTTGTATTTGTCCCGTACTGTGGCTGTTATGTCATCAATATAGAAGTACTGCCATTCCGGATGGAGTGACTTGTTGCCCGGCCTGTACTGCAGGTGAAGAATTGTCAGCTTTTTCTCCTGCTCAAGGTATGAATCCTGCTGTTTGACTCTTCGGCTCAGGTTCACTGTAAGTTTTTTCCATCCCAGGAAATTAAGCTTTCCGAATGATATTGTATGGTTTCTTCCGGAAGCGTCCTGAAGTATCATTACAAGCTGTCCTGAAAAGTTTTTCCCGTATACCCAGATTGATATGGATTTACAGTATTTGTCTATTTCAAGGGGTTTGGCCGGGATAATCTTATATGTGTCACCCTGTCTTCCGTATACCTTAATACCGAGGTATTTTTTTGAGTTGTTGAATTCAGCGGCATACTGGTCCCTTACCTGGATAGACCCCTCCTGCTCATTGGTTTTAGTGAATTTGAGGTTGGCCTGAGTATATTGTGTATTCTCAAAATCTTCAAGAGCTACTTCGGCATAAACTTTCTGAATAACCTGTTTAACTTCATCACCCTTCTCTTCAGGCTTTTTTGTGTCCTGTGAAAAAACGGGTAAAATAAATAGTGTTATGATAATAAAGACGAATAATTTCTTCATGAAATTCCCTCCGGATTAATTACCTGTATAAGGTAGGGTTTTTAACCGGTTATGTCAATTAAATCTTAATCTTTTATGCTAATTTTTATATCGGAATGTATATGTGATCAAAACCGCGGGTTAATAAATTATTCTTGCAATTTTATTTATTAAGGTCTTGTATGAGGGGTGTTAATATACTCAGCATCTGTTGCTGAACATGGTCTTCATGTTAAAATTACGCAAGGCTGCATAATAACTGAGTTTTTTGAAGCTGAAATTATCCGGGGAATGATTTTTTTATTAATATTATATTTATGAAAGATTTAAGACAGGCGGTAAGATATGCTGTAGAGAATGTCTACAGCGGAAGAGTTGCGGTTGAATTTCATGGTAAAGAAAAGGAGTCCGGACGAGTCCTTGATCTCAGCGGTTCAGGCCTTTCATTTGAAACTGAACTGGGTTACAGGGAGAGGCCTGATGGAGTTTCCGACGGAGAGGATTTTTTTATTACCCTCAATATTGACGGGATTTCTATTCTGATAGGGGTGGAGAAAATTTGGAATATAACAGATGATTCAAACAGGGCCAGGAAATATAAAGCCGGGCTTAAATTTAAAATTCTGGCTGATGAGGACAGGCTTAAACTCAACAGTGCTGTTGAAAAGATAAGAAAGAATATTCAGAAAACAGCGAGAATAGGGCATCAGCCGTAATTTTCAATACTCCAGATGAAATTAAAAAAAGTAATAACCCTCCTGCTGTTTCTGATATCCTTCAGCAGCGAAGTATATTCATCCTCCATCCAGACAGGGGATAAAGAGATCGACTGGTTCTGGTTTTTTTATGAATATACTGCCGACAGTTCTTCAGATACTGTAGTTTACAGGCCCTTTTTCATGGAGGCAAATTCAGGGAGCAATATGTTCCAGGCGTCTCTGATGCCCCTCTTTTACTGGCGGTATAAAAGCGAGAAAAGTGACGTTACAAAGGGCTTTTTCGGCCTGTATGAATCTGATAACTACAGTCATAAAAAGGAGGGGGATGATTACGATTCAGGTTTTTTCCCCCTTTACCTTTACGGCAACGGGGAAACGGAAGATGACCGTTACCTTTTCGTATATCCTGTCGGAGGCAATATCAGGGGAAAGTTCGGGTATGACAGAATTTCACCATGGGTTTTTCCCGGTGTAGCCCTCTTTTTTCTCTATCCTCCTTCCGGTCTTTTTACATGGCAGACCCTGTTATGGGGGCTCGCGGCCCTTATACCTGCCTATACTGAATTTGAATTCAAGGACTACAACGGCAAGGCCATCTTCTGGCCATTTATTAAATGGGGAAAGGGTGACAAAAGGTATGATAAAAGGGTATTCCCTTTCTATGCTCATAATTACAAGGAGGAGTGGTATGATACCTATTCCTGGCTCCTCCTCATTAACTATCGGGAGACCTATTTCAAAGACGATACAAGGTACACTTTTTTCTTCTTCCCCTTCTATGGCAGGAAGTGGAGCGACAGCGGTGATTTGTCGGCTTATACAATACTCTGGCCATTCTTTTCATGGGGGTATGATAAAAAGAGAAATGACAGATCATATAATCTCCCCTGGCCTTTAGTGCAGATACGTGATTGTGACAGGCCTGAAGTAAGAAGCAGGATATTCTTCCCCTTTTACGGAAGGCATAATTACGGAAGCAATGAGACTTTTTTTGTTACTCCTCTCTATTTCAGGATGAAGAAAGAGACCTCAAAGTACAGTTCTGCCTATCATTTCAGCTGTATAATCGCATGGTATTTTAAAAGGGAATATTCGTCAACTCATGATTATTACGGTAATTCATGGAGATATTTCAAGCTCTGGCCCCTCCTGCAGATCGAGTGGAATGATCAGGATATGTATTCAATCAATATCCTCTCCCTGCTCCCTTTCAGGGACACCGACGGATATGAAAAACTATACCAGCCTTTCTGGACACTCTTTGAATACAGGAGAAAACCGGACGGGGAAAAACACCTGGGCATACTGCTCAGGACCTATTACCAGGTCTGGGATGACAATTATTTTAAGATGAAGATCCCCCTGATAGTCACTTATGAGAAGAGGGGCGATACTGTAAGGGAATTTTCGGTGCTGCTGAATTCTTTCGGATATGAAAAGGACAGGGAGGGCGCTTACCTCAAATTGTTCTGGATCCCCCTGAAGATCGGTGAAGGGGACAGCAGTATAACTTCTACGGATAAAGGTGATGAGTTCCTCCCTGAAGAAGGGTTTGATGATGAAAATTATGTTAAACTTGCGGGTTTTAATCCCCAGCACAGTGAACTTTTCGACAGATCGCTTGACGGAAACTGTTATATAAGGTTTAATCTATTCTGATATGAAAGAACTTGTGCAGAAATCACAGAGCGGAGTATACGACCTGTTCTCTTCAGTGGGCGACAGGATGCTGTCACAGATATATTTTTCCGGGTTTACCATCCTCCTTATTTTCAGGGCAATTGTAGAGTCGAGGTTTGCTTTCAGGAAATGGCGTGAAATAGTAAAACAGATGTATGTATCAGGTGTGAAGAGTATGCTTGTCTGTTCTATCGTAGCCCTTTTCGGAGGTATGATACTTTCTCTTCATACAGGTGTTGAACTTAAAAAGTGGGGGCAGCAGGATGCGGTCCCCATTCTGATGATTAATGTAATGAACAAGGAGATGGGCTCCTTCCTTACCGCGATTATACTTACCGCCTTTTCAGGTGCTGCTATGGCTGCAGAACTGGGCACCATGAAGGTTTCAGAGGAAATTGATGCTCTTGAGATGATGTCAATCAACCCGGTCAGGTACCTCGTTATGCCAAGGATGATATCCATGATGCTTATGGTCCCGGCACTTTCCATATATACCGTAATACTGGGCGTTTTCGGCGGTGCACTTGTGTCCTATTTTCAGCTGGGGCTTACCTTCCAGGATTACTATCATCGTGTCTATGAATCGATCTGGGTGAAGGATATGTTTGTGGGGCTCCTTAAAAGTCTTGTATTTGCGGTTATTATCTCCTCCATCAGCTGTGCCAACGGGCTTCTGGCTGAAAACGGCGCACTTGGCGTGGGGCGGGCCACCAGGGTATCTGTAGTGTCATCGTATCTAATGGTCCTGATAATAGGATATTTTATCACGTCGCTCTTTTACGGCGGTTTCATGTGATAGAGCTGAGAAATGTTTCGAAAAGATTCGGCAGTAAAATTGTTATTGATGATGTTTCAATGACTATTGAGAATGGGGAGACTTTTGTAATAATAGGACAGTCAGGCGCAGGGAAGACCACAATACTAAGGCATATAGCAGGTTTTTTTGATCCGGATCACGGTGATGTCCTCATAGACGGGGTTAAGATGAATGGCGCCGGGAGAAGGACAAAAACAAAGCTAAGGGAGAAGATGGGGTTCCTTTTCCAGTCAGGGGCCCTTATAAACTGGCTGAATGTATGGGATAATGTTGCTCTTCCCCTTGTGGAACACAGGATAGGGACAGCCGCCGGGATAAAAAAAATAGTGGATGAAAAACTGGCACTGCTGCAGTTAAGTGACGCGGCTGACAAGATGCCCTCAGATATCAGCGGCGGTATGAAAAAAAGGGTCGGCCTTGCGCGTGCCATAGTACGTAATCCTGAAATAATTCTTTATGATGAACCTACGTCTGGCCTTGATCCTGTAATGTCTGCCAGGATTGATGATATGATACGCAGGATGCAGGGGGAGCTGGGTGTTACCTCTGTGGTGGTCACCCATGATATGGGGAGCGCCTATAGAATAGCTGACAGGATAGCGATGCTCTACCAGGGAGTGATTATTGAGTGCGGTACCCCTGATGAGATAAGGGAGAGCACAAATCCCTATGTGCAGCAGTTTGTTGAGGGCAGCCTTTCAGGGCCAATAGAAGCGTGATATACTGTTTTTATCTTTTGTTTATTTAATTTTTATTGTTATATTTTACAGGTTATATCATTATATATTTTTTATACAATTTAAGGATAGAAAGTGGATTTTTTCCGGACTTTGAAAGCAGCGGGAGATCTGTTTTTAATAAGCCAATGCAGGATATTTTTGACAGGATTATCAGAACTGACTAAAGAAAATGAAGAGAATAAATGAATTCATAGTGGGTGTAGTTTTTATTTTTGCCATGACTGTTCTTGGCTATTTCACCATAATCAGGGGGGAGCTTTTCAGTGATAAGGAATACTATGAATTATCAGTTATATTCCCTGACGTTGAGAGTCTCAGTATAGGGAACAAAGTGCTGGTTAATGGTGTTGAATCAGGTACAGTGGAATCGATAGAACTTTTGCCTGACGCGAAGGTTCTGGTGCGTATAAAGATGTTTATCAGCTTTACGCTTTACGAAAATTATAAAATTATGCTGAAAAACCAGACAGCAATAGGCGGGAGGATAATTGTAATTAACCCCGGAGAGTTTGAAACGGAGGGGGTCATGCATGATACAGTGGGCAGCTATAAAAATCTGCATGGCCTGACTGTAGGGGACCCTCTGACAAAGATATCTGAAATAATTGATGAAAACAGGGGAGACCTCAGGGAGGCAATAGTAAACCTGAGAGAATTTTCCGAAAAAATCAACAAGGGGGACGGTACTATTGCGAAGCTTGTTAATGAAGACACAATTCACAGGGATACCGGCAAACTTATTGAGGAGTTGAGAGATACAATAGAGGATTCCAGGGAACAGGCCCCGGTAACAAGTTTCATACGTGCGGCCCTTACGGCATTCTGAAATTGGCGCACTATTTTTATTGACAAATCTCATCAGTATTAAAAATTTTCACGATCGACCCTCTGAAACCGTATTCACCGGATAAACAACAGGTCTAATTTTTATTCTATTAAGGATGGTTGCAGTGCCTAAAAGAGAAGATATTAAAAAGATACTTATTATAGGGTCCGGCCCGATTGTCATAGGGCAGGCATGCGAATTTGATTATTCAGGCTCGCAGGCGTGTAAAGCCCTGAAAGAGGAGGGGTACGAGGTAATACTTGTTAATTCCAATCCCGCCACTATAATGACAGACCCTGAACTGGCGGACCGGACATATATTGAACCGATTCATCCTGAAGTTGTTGCAAAGATCGTGGAAAAAGAGAGGCCTGATGCCATCCTTCCCACAGTGGGCGGACAGACTGCACTCAATGTTGCCATGAGCCTCGGCGATATGGGTATCCTTGAAAAATATAATGTTGAACTTATCGGGGCCAATATTGACTCGATAAGAAAGGCTGAAGACAGGGAACTATTTAAAAAGGCAATGCTTGATGTGGGACTTGAAGTCCCGGAATCAGGGCTTGCCTCAAGCATTGAGGAAGCAAATGAAATCCTCAATAAAATAAAACTCCCCATAATAATAAGGCCGGCCTTTACTCTCGGAGGCGCGGGAGGGAACATCGTCTACAACCGCGAGGATTTTGTTGACCTTGTTAAAAAAGGACTGGATGAGTCGCCGATAAACCAGGTTCTCCTTGAGGAATCCGTTATAGGATGGAAGGAGTTCGAGCTCGAGGTTATGAGGGACAAGAATGATAATGTTGTTATCATATGTTCAATTGAAAATTTTGATCCAATGGGCGTGCATACAGGGGATTCAATAACAGTTGCACCTCAGCAGACCCTTACTGACAGGGAGTACCAGAACCTCCGTGATATAGGTATAAAGATTATAAGAGAGATAGGTGTTGATACAGGCGGCTCGAACATACAGTTCGCCATAAACCCTGATAACGGTAGAGTAATTATTATAGAAATGAACCCCAGGGTGAGCAGGAGCTCGGCGCTTGCTTCAAAGGCAACAGGTTTCCCCATCGCCAAAATCGCGGCCAAGCTTGCGGTGGGGCTGACCCTTGATGAGATATCCAATGACATCACAAGGGAGACACCAGCCTCTTTTGAACCAACCATAGATTATGTTGTTGTAAAAGCACCAAGGTGGGCATTCGAGAAGTTTGAGGGTGCTGACGCAAGGCTTGGTACCCAGATGAAGTCTGTTGGTGAGGCTATGTCAATAGGGCGGACATTCAAGGAATCCATGCAGAAGGCCCTGCGTTCACTTGAAATAGACAGGTTCGGTTTCGGATCTGACGGCAGCCTTAAACTGAAGAGTTATCTTTCATCTCTCCCTGATGAGGAGAGGGACACGATTTTTAAAAGGGAGTTTACCTTTCCCAAGTCAGACCGGATTTTTTATATAAGGGAGGCCTTAAATAACGGGAAGAGCGTTGAATGGATTCATAACCTCACAAAGATAGATCCATGGTTTTTAAACCAGCTCAAAGAGATCGTTGAAGAAGAGAAAATGTTTGAAGAGGAGTTTAAAAAAGAGGGACTCCAGCCTGAAAGCCTTATGAGGATGAAAAGCCTGGGATATGCAGACAGACAGATAGGATATATAACCAATAAAGAGGTGATTGATGAGCTCTACAGCAAGGGGCCTCTTTTCCAGAAGAAGTACTCCATGTCACTGCGTCACGCGGAGAAGGAGGTGCGGGACTTCCGGATGAAGTACGGAATAATCCCCGGGTTCAGGGTTGTTGATACATGCGGAGGGGAGTTTGAGGCATACACTCCCTACTACTATTCATCATATGATACTGAAAATGAATCTGTACCTACTGATAAGAAAAAGATTATGATACTGGGCGGGGGCCCGAACAGAATAGGTCAGGGTATCGAATTCGATTACTGCTGCTGTCATGCCTCATTCGCCCTCAGGGATGAGGGGTTTGAATCTATCATGGTCAACTCCAATCCCGAAACTGTTTCCACAGATTATGATACTTCAGACAGGCTTTATTTTGAGCCGCTAACACTTGAAGATATTCTTCATATTCACAATAACGAAAAACCTGACGGCGTAATAGTCCAGTTCGGAGGGCAGACGCCCCTCCGCCTTGCCAAATCGCTTGAAGAAAACGGTGTGAATATAATAGGTACTACGCCCGATTCAATTGACAGGGCAGAGGACAGGGAGCGGTTCGCACAGGTTGTGGAAAAGCTGAAACTCAACCAGCCTGAAAACGGTATAGCCTTTAATGAGGATGACGCTGTTAAGATCGCGGCCCATATCGGTTATCCCGTTCTTGTGAGGCCCTCATATGTCCTGGGCGGCCGCGCCATGGCAATAATATTCGACGAGGAGAGTCTGCATAACTACATAAACACAGCGGTTGAGCTCTCTCCTGAGCACCCCATACTTGTTGACAGGTTCCTCGAGGATGCGGTTGAGGTGGATGTTGACGCAATCTGTGACGGGGAGGATGTGTATATAGGCGCAATCATGGAACACGTTGAGGAGGCTGGTATACATTCAGGTGACTCAGCCTGCATAATCCCTCCTGTAGCAATATCTGAAGAGCTTCAGCAGCAGATAAAGGATACAACAGCGGCCCTTGCTCTGGAACTTAACGTGATCGGCCTTCTGAACATACAGTTTGCCATTAAGGAAAATGAACTCTTTATAATCGAGGTCAATCCCAGGGCATCCAGGACGGTTCCTTTTGTGTCAAAGACGATCGGTATCTCTCTGCCCAAGATGGCTGTTAAGGTGATGCTGGGTAAAAAACTTAAAGAGCTTGGCCTTGTTGAGATGAAGAAGTTCCCCTATGTCAGCGTCAAGGAAGCCGTACTTCCATTCAACAAGTTTCCCGGCGTGGACATCCTCCTCTCCCCTGAGATGAAATCAACAGGTGAGGTTATGGGGATATCGTATGATTTCGGTGAATCTTACTTTAAGGCTGAACTGGCCGCAGGTGACAGCCTGCCGGTTAAGGGGACTGTCTTTTTCAGCATAAATGACACAAACAAACCGCAGCTTCTTGAAGATGCACGGAATCTTAAAAAGGGCGGCTTCAATATAATAGCGACAAAGGGAACGGCTAAGTATTTTAATGATCACGGCATTGAATGTGAAATGGTTTACAAGGTAAACGAGGGGCGCCCCAATGTGGTGGACAGGATCAAGGACCAGGATATCGATTTTGTGATAAATACTCCCATAGGGAAGATGACAAGGGACGATGCCTATTTTATTAGGCAGGCTGCAGTCCGTTATCATATACCGGCTGTAACAACAGTCTCCGCCGCGAAGGCGGCAATTGAGGGCCTGCTTTTTGTAAGGGGGAAAAAGGAACTTTCAGTCAAGCCGATACAGGAATACTACAGGGAGGTGGAGTAATGTCTGCTGAGAAAAAAATTCTGGGTAAGGATGAGATTGAAAAGATCATTAATGAAACAGCTGACAGAATTCTGAATGATAACAGTGATCTCGATAATTTCGCAATAATAGGTATACATACCAGGGGAGTTGAACTCTCTGAAAGAATCCGCAACAGGATGGAAATAAAGTCAGGCAAAAAAATAAAGCACGGTACACTTGATATTTCGTTCTACAGGGATGACCTTGCCACAAGAGGAAAACTGCCCGTGCTTAAAGAGACCCTGATAGAGTTTAATATTAATAAAAAGACCATACTCCTTGTCGATGACGTGCTCTTTACAGGCCGGACAACGAAAGCGGCCCTTGAAACCCTTATGACTTTCGGCAGGCCCTATATTATAAGGCTTTTTACGCTTATAGACAGGGGAGGGAGGGAACTCCCTATACAGCCCGATTACTGCGGGTTTAAAGTTGAGGCCGGTGAAGATGATCTTGTCAGGGTCAGGCTCTCGGATACGGACAAAGTTGAGGATGCGGTTTTCCTCGTGAACAATAAATAAAACAGGAAACATCATTTTTTATGGAAACAAAGGTTTTTGATCTTATTATTATCGGAGGGGGCCCCGCGGGGCTCACTGCCGGTATTTACGCTGTGAGGGCGGGGCTTGATACACAGCTGCTGGAGAAACTCTCCCCGGGAGGGCAGGTCATCAATTCATATGAAATTGAAAACTACCCCGGTTTTGCAGAACCGGTTCCGGGATGGAGGCTCATGGCGGGAATGGAGGACCAGGCAAGGCGTCTTGGACTACCCATTGAATCAGCCGAAGTTACAGCCCTTTCAAAGAACGGCGGGATCTTTAATATCGAATCAACAGGGGGCTCTTACGCAGCCAGGTCTGTAATAATAGCGTCCGGGGCTGAGAGCAGGAAACTCGGTGTTCCCGGTGAAAAGGAATTTCTCGGGAGAGGGGTCTCGTATTGCGCCACATGTGACGGCGCGTTTTTTAAGGATAAAATAACAGCTGTTGTGGGAGGAGGGGACGTCGCCCTTGAAGAGGCCCATTTCCTCACACGTTTTTCCAGCAGGGTATACCTTGTGCACAGGCGCGACAGCTTCAGGGGGGCTGATATACTGCAGAAAAGGGTCCTGGGCGATGAGAAAATTGTACCTGTATTGAGTTCCGTAGTGGAATCGATAAATGGTGAAGATAAAGTAAATTCTGTTGCAGTAAAAGATGTAAAAACCGGAGAGACCCGGAACCTGGAGACAGACGGCGTCTTTATCTTTGTGGGATACGACCCTATAACATCCTATCTCGACAACAGCCTGCTTAACGAAAAGGGAGAGGTCATTGTCGACATGGATATGAAAACCGGGATCGACGGACTTTTCGCCGCGGGGGATCTGCGGAGCGGCTCAAAGCGTCAGATAGTTATGGCAGCAGCAGACGGCGCCACGGCGTCCATGGGGGCTTATGAATACCTCTCTGTAATTTCATGCACCTAAAAAAAAGGAGATATATAATGAAAAAAATTGTAAGTTTTCTCACTATTACAGCTCTTGCATTTCTTATTTCATGTGGAGGAGCAGGGAAATACGGTGATGTTAAATCTTTCATCAATGACGTGATTGAAACGCAGTCTGATTTTCTCGGTTCAATTGAAAAAGCGGGCAGTGCCGATGATATCGTAAGCGCTGTAGATACTTTTGGCGACAAAATTATAAAACTCGCAGATAAAAGCATTGAACTCAAAAAGAAGTATCCTGACTCAGACAAGTGGGACAAAAATCCTCCTGCTGAACTTAAAGAGGATTTCGACAAGCTGAATGCCCAGTCTGAAAAATTCCAGAAAGCTTTTATGAATGCCTCAATAGCCAAGTATATGAGAGACCCTAAAGTACAGAAGGCTTTTATAGATATGGGCAAAAAGATGGAGAAAGCCAAGTTTTTCCAGTAAAAATCTGAAAGAATTAATCAGCATCGTGAAATACAGCGGTGCTGATTAATTGCAGTCCTCACAGGTATTTTCTTCTGAATTTCTCCAGGCCGCCAATAAACATCTCTTTAAGTCTCTCCATTCTTGCCGGGTCAATCTTCAGTTCTTCCAGGTCAAAAAACGTGTCATTCAGAAAGAGTGATCTTGAAAGTGAAAGCTGCAGCATGGGGATCCCCCTTGTACCGTAGTTTTTCATAAGGTATCCCCCGCTGTTACCTGAAACACGGAAATCGCCGGCCACAGTGTCCCCTTCGCCTGAAAAGATTCTCCCCATAATCGACGCCAGATCCATTGCGGTCTCAGGTGACGTTGTCTTCTGAATCCCATCGTCACTGTCAGCGGTGTAACCTGTCATTACAATGGGCCTTGGCTGCCCCCTGTCAGGTGAATTTTCCGGCCCTACGGGCATGTGGGTGTGGCACTCAATGATAAGACTTATCCTTCCGGTTTTAATAATGTTTCTTATTTTTTCATGAAATGGGAAGTAGTATCTCTTTAGGATGTTGGAGATAGCTATTTCATCGGGATAGCATCCCTCCCTGAAAATGTTTCTGTTCATTGAATTTCTGGATTTAATGACACCGTCTTCAGTGGAGGGATGGAGGTGGCGGAACTCCCTGTCAATGTCAACAAAGAGGCGTGAAATATCAGATTGTATTACCGACTCCACGTAATTACATGCAGAGAATAGAAGGTCAGCCCCGGCGTCAGATTCAAAAAAAATATTAAACGGTGCGACCTCTTCGTAGCCGGAAAGCTCTTCAGGAACCTTGAGCCCGGCATGCGGGATGATTATCAGGATGGGCGCCTTTACGGACATATTACCTCGGCATCGATGTGTCGGGCAGTGGTGACGGGGCATTTATAAACATCCCCTGTGAATAGTCTATGCCGAAATCCTTTACAAGCCTGAATATGGAATCAGTTTCAACGAATTCGGCAATGGTTTTAATATTGAGTTCTCTGCAGAGGCCGGTTATATTCCTGACAATTACACTGCTTGTCCTGTCTTTGTCTATCCTGTTTATAAGGCCTCCGTCGAATTTTATAAAATCGATATTAAGCCTGCTGAGATGTGAAAAATTTGAATAACCGGCGCCGAAGTCATCTATGGCGAACCTGTATCCGCATTTTCTCGCTTTTTTTATAAATTCAGAAATAATACGGTAGCTTTCGAAATCCTCTGATTCCAGAAGTTCCAGTATAACCCTGTTGTAGCAGGAGGGGTGTGAGTTCATCATCTTTTCAAGAAAGGCGAAGAATCCAGGGTTGGTTATATCCTCGGCTGATATATTGATGGAAAATTCCTCGCCGCATTTAGTCATCTGCAGAAAGACTTTTTCAATTATCCTTTTTGTTATATCAGGATAGATGTGCGTCTTTGCTGCGGCCTGCAGGTATTTGAGAGGTTCCTGGGGGATACCTGCAGGAGTCACAATCCGAAGAAGAGACTCATATTTTTCTATAACCCCGGTTCTGTTATTCATTATTGCCTGGTAATAGGGGACTATTCTATCCTCTGAGATAACAAGGTTAAGGTCTGAAAGAGTATTTATATTTTCAATAAAATTTGTCTGGTCCCTGTCATCTGCGTCATACACATGATATGACAGTCTGCTTTTAATGGCATGATGAAGTGCCATGTCAGCCTGCGAGATAAGGTTGCTTTCCCCTGTCGTTAAAACCGAGACCCCTGCGTAGGGTATAAGGGGAATTCGTGTATTCTGGTGAATAAATTCTTTTTCTGAAATATGTATTATAAGGTCACCGGCTGTCTTTTCCAGGGCCTTGATGTCTGGAGTGGATGATGGCAGGTCAACCAGAAGGGCGAACTCACCTCCGGAGAGGTTGTATGATTTTATTTTACGCGACACACTGAAAAGGCTCAGCCTTTCGCCTATAAATTTAATCAGTTCGTTCCCCAGTGAATAGCCGAAGAAGGTATTGATGTCATGAAAATTCTGAATTTTAAGAATAAATAGAGCAGGGAATATTTTGTGGGAAATATCCTCTAAAAGCATTTTTCTGTTAGGCTGCCCGCTTGCCGGATCATAGTAGAGCTGGCGGAGCAGGAGCTTCTCAATACTTGAGTGTCTTACTTCAGCATAGTGGGCGAATATGGCAATATAAAGATAGAGAACAAGCCCTATCGCAAGGTCTGCCAGGTTGTAATTGGACTTTATTATTCCTGAACCGGTGAGGAGCATCATCAGAATGTAACACGCACCTATTACAATGTTCCAGCTCAGCCCTCTTGTCTTACCGGCGAGATTGTAGATAATAACAGGGAATATAAGGACAATAATATATTCATTCATTATTCTCCCTTTTACTGTCACTGTTAAGTAAAGGGCCGCAAGCATCATCAGGAATATAAAAAACCTGAACAGGCCCTGTTTCTGCAGGAACCTGTAGATATAGAAGAGAAAAATGAAGAAGAAAAGATATATATAATGAACGAAACTTGAAATATAGTAGCCTGATAATATTCTTATCGCAATTATCGATACAGCGAGCGCAAATCCGAGCAGAAGGGTTACAGGGATGAACCCGTCTCTTACAAGAATATCGTATATAATTAAATCGTGCCGCGGGTCTATAATGAAATCACCAAGCAGCCTTTCCCTTAATTTTTTTAATGTCATAATTTAAAACCGGTGTTAATCCTGTATGTAGTTATTTCCATGAGCTGGTTAAGAATTCACTTATTAAAATATAACTGTTTAAATTTACTGTTTTACATTTTTCTGCTTATATAACTTTGAGAATGCGACTGTTATATAAGTCGGCATTAATGCACTCTTATGATTATAATTTTATTTAAATTACTCTTTGAAAAAGCCGTACAGATTTATTTTGAAATTCCAGGCGGAATATTTAAAATCCCGATTGAAATTATAAATCTGCTATGCAGCCCGAAGTTTTCCTGTTATATGTTGATACATTCAAGTTCTGCCGGCTGATCTTCTTCCCCTGTCTCTACAGCTAATCCCCGTTTGATCAGACGTACTGAGTAATCCTGCGATTTAAATTCATCACGGATATGGGTCAGGGCTTTTCTGTAATTGAAATCTGAACAGCTGAAAAGATCAACGGCCGCGTAGGAATGTTCAGGCCACGTATGGACTGCAAAATGTGATTCAGATATGACTATTATTCCGCTTACTCCCTGGGGAGAAAAGGTATGGAAAAAGGGCCTGATTATATTTGTTCCTGAAAGGAGAGCTGCATCAGTCATTATTTTTTCAACAGCATTGACATCATCGATGATACTGCTGCTGCAATTATAGAATTCGGCAATGAAGTGCCTGCCAAGAAAATTTCTGCGCACGATAACTTATCTCTCGCTGATCCTTATAAGTCTGAAAATATCAACCATCCTCACCACTGCTGAAAAGTTGATAAGAATTGTCATGAGAATCAGAATGAAAATAAGGCAGTAGTCCCTGTTGATACCGTAATTGCTCAGGATAATCCTGATAAACGGATCAAGAACGGAGTACACACCTATCATTATTATCCGTTCAGGCCTCTGCATCAGCCCGGACTTGGTGGTGACACCAATGGCCTCCCCTCTTGCTTTAACATAGCTCATTGAAGCTGTGCCGAGCATCAGGGCCATGATCAGCAGTATGCTTACATAGTCAGGAATTTCCAGAATAAAGTGTCCGCCGGAATGTGAAAATTTTTTATTCAGAAAATAGATCGCTATACCTATGAAGACAAAAAAATCGCTGTACCTGTCGCTGCATGAGTCGAAAAACGCGCCGGCCCTTGTGACTGTCCCTGTCTCCCTTGCAAGGCGGCCGTCCAGCATGTCCAGAGTCCCGCTTACACAGAGCATCCAACCCGCTGCCGCAAAACTACCGGTTGCGTATATTGCTCCTGTAATAAATGAAAGAAAAATAGAGATAGATGTAATTTTGTTCGGTGTAAGTTTAATGTATTTGAAGAATTCAAGTAACGGGCCTGTCATCCAGTACCAGAACTCAATGAGAAATATCCCTATAAAGCTTTTATGAAGCCTGGAGAGGGTCTCTTCCGACTGTTCCCTCCTGTGCCAGGTGAGAGCAAAATATGTGAAAAGAAGCATAAAACATTCAAGTGCTATGATAAGCGGCAGTAATGAGTAGTATATCGATTCACTGTTATTCATTAAGTTAAGTCAGCTCCCTTTATGTCTCTCTTATATAATATATCAACAGAAATGGTCAACAGTATAAAAAATTGCCCGCAGCGCGGGAAATATTTTGATAGTTTCCCAGAGAGACAGTTAAAGTCAATGATATTTTGGAAGGATAGGGCTTTTTACTCCCCTGATGCCTGATAATCCCGCCATAATGGGTTTCAGAGTTTAAATCAGGCATATATTTGTATTGCATAAACAGGGTCTGTTTTTAAAATACCCGCCATCAGAATTGCTGGAGATTATAATGGCGGTTAAACTACCATATGAAGAGATAAAATCCAAACGGCCGGATCTTGAGGAGCTTGGTGCCGTTAAACGGTTTCCCGTTACAGTTATTGCTGAGAATGTGCGCAGCCTTTACAACGTGGGGTCGATCTTCAGAACATCAGACGGGGCCCTGATTGAAAAGCTCTGGCTTTGCGGATACACGGGATATCCCCCGAGAAAGGAGATTGACAAGACCGCTCTCGGCAGCGTTGAGAGCGTGCCGTGGGAACATGAAACTGACACAATATCTCTCATTAAGAGACTGAAGAGGGAGGGGTACACCATACTTGCCCTTGAACATACAGATTCAAGCGTGAACTATAACGAGGCGGAATACGAATTTCCCGTCTGCCTTCTTCTGGGCAATGAGGTTGACGGTCTGTCGGAGGAGGCTGTTGCCCTGTGCGATCAGTCAGTGGAGATCCCGATGTACGGGCTGAAACAGTCACTCAATGTTTCTGTTGCATACGGGGTTATCGTTTACCACCTTGTTCAGGAGTTCAGAAAGAAGGCGCCACCTCTGCCCGGAGAGCATCTTCCCCATGAATAGGGGGGAGAAAAGACGTGAACCAGACCGGTAAACAAAGCAAGGGGTTGCATCCCCTTGCTTTGATGCAATATTCCCTGCATCACGGATTGAGCCGATATCACGCTTTGGCGTGATATAAGCGGAAAGCGACAGACGTGGAATTCTTAGTGTCGCCGGTCAGATGGATGTGTAAAAGGCGACCCGGGCTGTCTACAGGTGAGAATGTTTTAATACGGGCAGTTTCCTGTATAATCAAAAAATTGAAAATGCCCGCAGATCGGATGAGGCAGGCTGCGCATATCCGGCAACCCGCTTCGCAATGCTGCCGCGCCTTATGCGTTTCCCTTTGCCTGCTGTATATCAGACTTTGAAAGCCAGGGCCTCTTTTCAGCCCCCACCTTCTGCATAATTTTTTCCCGAATCCAGTCAAAGGGAAGGTCATCAAAACTCCCGAATTTTTCCACATACTCTATATACGGATTGCCGCTCAGATCCGCAGAAGGGAGGAACGCATCCTCCCGGCCGTTAAATTCCACAACGGGAAGCCCCTTCTTCTCACATAAAGTCCTGTTGAATGTAGCGGCCGCACACACCCATTTCCCCTCTATGAAAAACTCGTTGTACCCGTGACGGGGAAATATATTATCGCCGGTAAGCTCAAGAACTTTTGCAGGGACCGTATGATTTTTTATGGCCGCAAATGCGATACGAGAAGGAATTCCAGCCGCCCTGCCGAGAGAGGCAAGGAGAACAGCCTTCTGCACGCAATAGCCCTTTCCCCACTCCAGAACCCTGGATGAAACGAAGTCTTCCCTGAATACAGATATCATATAGAGATTATAGGGGATTTCATCACGTACAAACTTAAAAAGACTGACCGCTTTCTCCCTGTCATTTGTGCATCCTGCAGTGAGCTCCTCTGCCTTCTTTATTATGTTTTCATTGTCACTGTCTATGTGATATGTGGGTTTTAAAAATATTTCTGCTGATTCCATAAAATTACTCCCTCTTTCAGTTCGTTTTATATATACGATTTTCTCCTGGCAGAAAAAGCTGTAGCTCCAGGAAAAAACGGAATGCCTTCCATCAACAGTGCATTCAGCAGTGTTCCAGGAGTAAAAAGCCATACAAAGAAAATTTTAATTTACTGAACCATTTCCGGAAGTTAATGTCAAGCGTTAAGAGTATTATAACTACCGATGCTTCATTATCCACTCACCCTTACTCTTATCTTCTGCATTGCATAAACTCCACCCATGATGGCCATTCCGGAAAGGTACATGTAGTATTTCATGGACATGTCGATTTTGAAAAAATTAATAACAGCACCGGGATTGAAGAGTATTACAGTTGCCGCAAGCAGCAGCGGGACTTCCCACCATTTGTTGTTTGTGGTGAACCAGCCCTGTACTGCTGAAGTGAAGCACATGGCTCCCAGTACTGCCATCGTGAAAATTAATAATCCCTGGGGCCATGAATTTATGCCATGGAGGATCAGGTCCGGGTTGAATATGAAAAAGAAAGGAATGATTGCTGTTCGCAGGTCATAGGTGAATCCCTGCAGACCGGTTCTTATGGGATCAGATTTCGCAATTGCCGAGGCGGCATACGCGGCCAGACCCACCGGGGGAGTGTCATCTGCAAGAATTCCGAAATAGAAACAAAAAAGATGCGCTGCCATAAGAGGGACTATCAGTCCCATGGATGCCCCGACATTTACGATGATAGGCGCAGTGAGTGATGCCATAACTATATAAGTGGCGGTCGTGGGCAGCCCCATTCCCAGAAGCAGACTCGCAATAGCTGTGATAAGCAGAAGCAGATATACATTTCCCTGGGCCAGTACTTCGACTATCTGTGTAATCATCCCTCCCAGGCCCATGCTGACAACGCCGACAATAACTCCTGCAGATGCGGTTGCCAGTGCGACAATTACCATATTTTTGGAACCGCCGATAAGTCCTCCGGTAATTATTTTCAGGGCTCTGATGAGTCCTTCTTTTATAGTTACATCCTCTTCCCGCACCTTGTGAATTTCCTGAAAGATAATAGTGGGAATAAGAATAAGAATTGCATGATATGCTGCGAATTCAGCCGAATGCCGAAGTACAACGAGTTCGTAAATGAGCCACATGATCGGTATAGTGTAATGCCATCCGTCTTTCATGGTTTGCCTGAAGCTGGGGATGTCCTCTTTGTCCAGCCTGGTCATTCCCAGCTTTGACGCCTCCAGGTGTGTCACATAAAAAAGTGCGGCATATGAGACAAAAGCCGGAATCGCAGCTGCCTTGACAACCTCGATGTAAGGCACATTACAGTATTCCGCAATGATGAACGCTGCGGCCCCCATAATCGGCGGCATAAGCTGTCCATCTGTACTTGCGGCTACCTCTATGGCTGCTGCTTTTCTGGGCGGGTATCCGACTTTTTTCATGAGAGGGATTGTGAAAGTTCCTGTTGTAACAATGTTTGCAATACTGGAACCGGAGATCAGTCCGGAAAAACCGGATGAAACAACAGCTGCTTTCGCAGGCCCTCCTTTGTATCTCCCCAGCAGTGATAAGGCAAGTGTTGTAAAGAAGCTTCCTGCTCCTGCCCTGTCGAGCATTGAGCCTAAAAGAACAAAGAGATAAACTATTGTAGCGGAAACTCCAAGCGGTATTCCATAGATGCCCTCTGTGGACATGGATATCTGATTAATATATTTCTGCAGAGACACGGCTTTAGTGGCCATGAAAGTCGGCATGTAGGGGGCGAAAAAAGAATACAGAGAAAATACAATAGCAATTACCGGAAGCGCCGGACCGATTGCACGCCTTGTTGCCTCAAGCAGTGCAAGCACAAGTAATCCGCCAATGAGGATGTCCGTTGAATTAAGATTACCCATTCTCAGCGCTATGCCCTCGTAATCAAATATGATGTAGAGTGTCAGAAGTCCTGACCCGAAAGCGAAAAGATAGTCGATAAGCGGAATTTTTTTTGTTTCCGAAAGCCAGCCGTATTTGTTCGATTTTTTGATCATCGGGACGTTTAGAAATATGAGTACAATTGCAAAGAACAGATGAATAGACCTGACCATTGTACTGTCGAGTATCAGCCAGCTAGCAAGAGACAGCTGGAACAGGGCCCAGATAATAGAAATAGTGGCCACCAGCATGTTTTCTTTTTTGCTTAGAAGTCTTATTGTTGCTGATTCTTCTTTGACCAGTCGTTCAACGTGGTTCAGATTGTGATTCTTATCCATAAATAATCCTTTGCCTGATAAATGATTAAAAAATTCGGTATTAGGAAATGTATTTGTGTTTACAGTTTGAACCGAAGAGGGGAGTCCCTCTCCGGTTCAAACTGTAATTCCTTACTTAAGAAGGTCGGGCTTGATAATTTTATCGAGACCTGCTTCTTTAAAATATTTCACCGCACCAGGGTGCAGAGGAGCTGAAAGTCCTTCCAGCATGTTTTCTTTTGTAAGAACACTGAATGCAGGGTGAATTTTTTTGAATTCTTCCAGATTTTCAAAAACTTCTTTTGTTATTGCATAAACAACATCTGCACTTACATCCGAAGAAGTTACAAGTGTTGCCTTTACGCCGATTGTGTTTACGTCTTTTTTGTTTGCTGCACTGGGGTAATTTTTCATTTCAATTACCGCTCTTGCATAGAAAGGATCTTTCTTAATCAGTGCGTCAAGCTCTTTACCTGCGATTTCTACAACTTTAACTTTAATACGGCCGGATGTTGCTTCCTTGACACTTCCGTTAGGGTGTCCAACAGTATAGAAGTAAGCATCGATTCTTTCATCCTGGAGAAGGCCTGCGGCTTCAACAGCTTTGATATGTTCGGCCTTCAGGTCTTTTTCAGTCATTCCGAAGGCTTCGAGAGCATCCTTTGAATTCTCAAGCTGACCTGATCCCGGATTTCCGAGGTTTACTTTTTTCCCTTTCAGGTCTTTTATAGTATTGATTCCACTTTTTACAGAAGCTACACATGTCAGTGCTTCCGGGTGTATGGAAAAAACAGATCGGAGTTTTTTCTGTTCTCCCTTGTCTTTCCACTCTGCCAGTCCCATCATCGCCTGAAACTGCCTGTCTGACTGTGCTATTCCGAATTCGAGATCACCACTCAGAACTGCATTTATGTTATAAACTGATCCTCCTGTGGACTCAACAGAAGTCCTGATTCCGTAGGTGTCGCTTTTAGCGTTTATCATTTTTGAAATAGCCCCACCTGTGGGATAATAAACACCTGTAACTCCGCCTGTACCTATTGTTGCATATTTGCTTTTTCCTTTTCCGCAGCTGAAAAGAGCCAGAGAAAGGACAAGTATTACTGTGAGAAATAGTGATAACTTTTTCATGTAAACCCCTCCTGTAATGGTTTATGCCTTAGTTTATCTGATTAAAATTTTGTATTATTATACTTTAATTCAGTATTTATTCCTTAACTTATTTCAGTTAAAAATGCTCTATTATTCCCGCTGTTTTCGGAGGCTGGGATATATAATTTTTAATTTTTACACTAAAATATATATTCAGGAATCATTACTGCTTTAATTATAAAAATTTAATTTACAGAATCATTCCCGGAAATTAAAGTCAAGAAACTAACTGTTTTTTGTTTACCACACTTCGGTACAGGCTACGCCACGGTTGGTGAGCCCGGTCGAACCACGGTGCAGGTAAGTACCAGTATTTCAGTCGAAGCTTTCTGGCACGTCCGCTTCGACCGTGTGAACAGGATATTCACCTGCAGAGAAACAATACGGATGTTGAAAAAAACGTCTGCCTGCAGTATCCTTATATATTAAACTGAATATGGAGAGAGAAACTTTTAATCTCCATATTGATAAAGGGGAGAACTAACGATATCCGGCATACTAAAATGCTGCCGACACTACCGCTCTCCCCAATCTTCTGGCTGCTTATAGTGTATTGTATTACCAATATAAGAGCGCGGCAGAAGAATTATCATTAAACTGAGGTCAACACCAATGGTACAGAACATCAGAATTGACAGTTCTTCACTTGACCATAAGGTACGGGTAATTGGCGAACATGGCAACATTAAATTGTCGTTTACTATTTTAAATTCCTTTAAAATAGCGTTGCAAAACTCTTTGGCCGGTAGGTGATTTTTGCAGGAGAGAGTGCTTCGATAAAACAGTAAGGCAGATATGTAATATTATCAATACGCAACAGATTTTTATCTGTTCATCAGAAAGACTGATCAGATATTAAATACAGGAGAATTTCATGAAACTAACAGTTCTTGTGGATAATAATACTATTATTGACAGGTATTTTCTGGGAGAGCCCGGACTTTCGTTTTATATTGAAACAGGCAGCGATAAAATTCTCTTTGATGCAGGTTATTCTGACGCCTTTCTGATAAACAGCAGGAAGATGGATATAGATCTTCTAAATATTAATTATACTGTTATTTCTCATGGTCATCTTGATCACACATGGGGTCTGGAGCCGCTTGTAAGAGAAATGATGGAAGCCAGGCTTGAAAACAGGCCTTGTTTAACACCTGAGTTTATATGTCATCCTTCGATTTTTGATGAAAGATTTTACGGAGATATTCCCATTGGAATGAATCTCTCTGAGAAATTTCTTTCCGGGCTGTTTAAAATCAATACAACACTGAAACCTTTCCGGCTGAATGACAGGCTCCTTTTCCTTGGTGAAATCCCCCGAATTAACAGTTTTGAGTCGAATCCCGTTGGGCAGAGAAAAACCTCCGGCGGGATGGTGGATGATTACATTCCTGATGATTCATCTCTTGTTTATCTTTCTGAAAAAGGTCTTGTCATAATATGCGGATGTACTCATTCGGGTATATGCAATAAAATTGAATATGCACGTGAAGTAACAGGAGAGGAAAGAGTGTTGTCCGTAATAGGCGGACTCCATCTTCAAAACCCTTCTATCGATCATATTGAGGGTGTAAAAAAATATCTGAGCAGTGTTGAACTGAATAGTCTGTACCCCTGTCATTGTACAGATTTGCAAAGTAAGATTGTACTGAGCTCTGTTGCATCGGTTTATGAGGTGGGCAGTGGTATGTGTCTTGAGTTTTGATTGATTATCTCTATAACTCCCTTATTTTTTTCCTGAGTCAATATTGTCTAAATCGAGTAATAAATTTTAGTTTATAAAACCATTCCCGGGACTTAAAGACAGGTGTTAAAGGTATTATAACTATCGATGCTTCGATGAACTCAGTACAGGTAAGAGATGGTATGTCAGTCGAAGTTTTTCGGCACGTCCGCCCTGAAAGAGTGATCAGGATGTTCATCCGCAGACAGCAGAGCCTCCTTTATCAGGAGGCCCTGTTGCACAAAAATGAATCATGAAAATTTACTGAAGCTTTGATCTGTAGAAAATCCACTTCTCAGCTTTACCGTTTTCAAAATAAAATTCCAGCCTGTTATTACCCTTCTTATAATTTCTGTATGTATAAATTTCTTTTTTGGAATCAGAAGTCAATGTTCTGGAGGTTGGAGTTCCCATTGCACTGATAATGTCGGCTTGTGTTTTCCCAATTAATGTATTGAGTTCGGTTCTTATTGTTTTGTTCTTATCACTCTCGCCGGATGGGGTTTCATCACTGGAGAGGCTTTCACTTGCAAGCTTGTTTTTATGCACGTTGTCATCAATGGTCTGCAATGTATCTTCAATAGTTGAACAACCTGAAAACAATGCCATGAAGAGCATTAATACTGAAGCTGTAATTACTTTTTTCATAAATCTCACCTCTAAAAAGAGTTAATTTTAATTTACACAATCATTGCCTGGTAATTGTATAATCACCACTTGCCGGATTGAAAGTAAAAGTGTATTTACCACTGGCAGTAAATCTGGTTTTTAAGTCATTAAATGCAGTATCTATTATTGCAACACCTTTATGTATCCTTTCTGGCTAGGCACTGATTTTTTTATGCTTTTTGCTTTCTTTTTTTTCCTGGGGGCAGATTCTATATGACCTCACCCCCGCCCCCTCTCCCGGATGGAGAGGGGAGGTTTACGGAATATCCCACGGGGTATAAAATGATAGAATGCAAAATGGAGCCGGGGTGCCCTGAATATCAGATAAAAGCGGGATAACGGGTAATTACACCTTCGGTTCTGTACCGAAGCAATACAGAAGGAGCAACGTAGAGGAAACGGAGGGGAAGCGGAGCTGGTTCGGGGCGGAAGCGGAGCCGGTATCGCGGATTTTCTGGTCTTTTCTAATCTCTGCTTTCAGGGTTTTTCATGTACTCTGACATGAACACGTTGTAACCTGTTTTTCCGGTTTTCCCCTTTCTGCGGAGCTGAGCCGCTTTACTGTTCCACTCTTTCTTCTCATCTTCAGGGAGGAGCTGCCATGCTTTCACGGCGCCAGCAAAGCTGTTTCTGTTTTTTCTCTGTGCAGCTGTGTCGGGATTACGGGGAATAACGTGGGCGCGTGAACACTGCGTGCCCAGCCTGTTGTAGTGCACAACCCTGTTCATGTTCCCCCTTGCTTTTGTCAGTATTGATGTGAGTTCTACCTTTGCCATTGTGCGCCTCTTATACCGGTCTGAATTTTCATAAAATATTGATGATGTACGTATATTTATTTATACGATATTATGGAGTAAAAA
>ERZ795057.420-NODE-420-length-44795-cov-5.252392_pt1 | contig 44795 bp, 37 predicted proteins | sample MGYA00375141_ERZ795057 | MGnify/ENA primary metagenome ERZ795057 (study PRJEB30186, sample SAMN05720163) | activated sludge metagenome | isolation source: Anaerobic digester | place: Hong Kong | collected 2015-01-26 ...
ACCGTCCTGCTGGACGATCTGGGCCGCAGCCTGGCCGTGCGGGTCGATATGGGCGCTCCCGTCACCGCCGGAGACAGGATTCCCAGCCGGTTTATATCAAACCCCGTCACCATGCAGCCGCTGACCGCGCTTGGGCAAACCTTTCCGGTAACGCTCGTCAACATGGGCAATCCCCATGCCGTCACCTTTGTGGAGGACGCCGCCGCCGCCCCGGTGCTGACCGCAGGGCCGGTGCTGGAGCACGATTCCGTATTTCCGGCGCGCGCCAACATTGAGTTTGTGCAGGTCAAGGACCGCAGCCACCTGATGATGCGCGTGTGGGAGCGCGGCGCGGGGGAAACCCACGCCTGCGGCACCGGCGCGTGCGCGGCGGCCGTCGCGGCTGTGCTCAACAATCTGGCCGAGCGCAGCGTGACCGTGCATCTGCTGGACGGCGACCTGGACATCGTCTGGGACACGGACTCTAACCATGTGCACATGACCGGCCCCATCGCCTATGTGTATGAGGGCATTTGGTCTGAAAATGAATAGCAACGGAGGAAAAGCACGTTGAACGTCAATCCGAATTTTGAAAAGCTCCCCGGTAGTTACCTGTTTGCCGAAATCGCCCGCAGGGTGAAGGCGTTTCAGGCGGAAACCCCCGAAGCGAACCTGATTAAGCTGGGCATCGGCGACGTGACCCGCCCCCTGGCTCCCGCCGTGGTGGAGGCCATGAAGCAGGCCGCCGACGAGCTGTTGTCCATCGACACCATGCGCGGCTACGGCCCGGATTTCGGGTATGATTTTCTGGTCGACGCCATCATCGCCCACGATTACGCGGCGCGCGGCGTGACCCTCGAATTTGACGAGGTCTTTGTCTCCGACGGCGCGAAAACCGATTCGTCCTCCATTCAGGAGCTGTTTGCGGCGGATGCGAAAATCGCCGTGACCGATCCGGTCTACCCCGTGTATGTCGACTCCAACGCCATGGCCGGGCGCCTGGGCACGTTCCAGGACGGCCGCTGGACCAACCTCGTATACCTGCCCTGCAACGCGGAAAACGGCTTTGTGCCCGTGCCCCCGGCAGAGCATGTGGACGTGATTTACCTGTGTTACCCCAACAACCCCACCGGCACCACGCTGACCAAGGAGCAGCTCAAGCCCTTTGTGGACTACGCCAAGGCACACGACGCCGTGATTGTTTACGACGCGGCCTACAAGGCCTTCATCCGCTCGGACGTTCCCCTTTCTATTTATGAGGTCGAAGGCGCAAAGGACGTTGCCATCGAGTGCAACTCGTTTTCCAAAACCGCCGGGTTTACCGGCGTGCGCTGCGCCTATTCGGTGATTCCCCACGCCGTGAAGGGCCGGGGCGGCGCCGGACAGCCGGTAGAGCTCAACGCCATGTGGAAACGCCGCATGGGCACGAAGTTCAACGGCGTCAGCTATCCCGTGCAGCGGGCGGCGGCGGCGGTGTTCAGCCCGGTCGGCTGGGCGCAGTGCCAGGAGACCATTGAATACTACCTGCGCAACGCGCACCTGATCCGCACCGCGCTGACGGCCATGGGCTATACCGTGTTCGGCGGGGTTGACGCGCCCTACGTGTGGCTGAAAACCCCGGCGGGCGACAGCTGGGCGTTCTTTGACGAGCTTTTGCACAGCGCGCACGTCGTGGGCACGCCGGGCGCCGGTTTCGGCCCCAGCGGCGAGGGCTATTTCCGCCTGACCGCATTCAACACACTGGAAAAAACGCAGGAAGCGCTCAACCGCATCAAGGAGCTGTAGAAACGTGGGCTGTCATCTGATCGCACTGGGCGGCACAGGCCAAAAGACGCTGGAAATGCTCGGCTATGCCTGCGCCTGCGATGCCCTGTACACGCTGGATGACGACATGCGCCGCCAGCCGCTTGATATCCTGTCCGTGCTCACGGTCGATACAACCCCGCAGGTGCCCGACGCCCTGACGCGCTACCAGGCGCTGCGGCAGGTGTTTGCCATCGGCGGCCAGCCGCGCGTGGGCTTTCATACGCAAATCGAGATCGATCATCTCGCCATCGTCCCGCAGGAGCGGCCGTCGGTACAGGCAAACGCTACGGAACGCGACCGCCTGCTTTTGGAAACGCTGTTTGCGTCCGATCTGGCGGTCCTCAACCTGCAGGAGGGCCTCAAAGGGCATGCCGATTTGGGCATGTTTTTCTTTGCCGACGCGCTCTCCCGCCTGTCCGAGCAGCTGGCACAGGGAGAGGCGCACCCGTTTTTCGACCGCATCCGCCAGGAGCTGGACGCCGGAGAGGACGTTAAAGTGCTGCTGGCAGGCTCGGTCTACGGCGGCACAGGCATGAGCGGCCTCCCAAGCATGGCCAGGTTCCTGCGGGGGCAGTTTTCCTCCGAGCGGCTCATTTTGGGCGCGGTGCTGACCCTGCCGCCGCACGATCCCCGCACGGGCGACGAGCTGAACGCCCGCGCCGCCGCCGCGCTGTACCACTACGGCCATACCGGCCTGATGCGCCACGCCCCGTACGACCGCACGGGGCTTTTGGACGCGGCCTACCTTGTGCGCCTGACGGGCAACCTCTACGCCGCCAGCTACGCCCGCGCCGCCGGAAGCACGCAGGACGATATGCGGCAGCTGGATTTTCTCTCGGCGCGCACCGCATCGCAGTTTTTTTCCACGCGGTTTCGCGGCGAGCTTGTGGATACGCTGGGGCTGTATCACATCCCGCGCCTGTCCCACCAGCCGTCCTGGCGCTGCTTTGACGACGACCGCGCGTACTTCCGCATCCGCTTCGGCGGGCTGATGCGCGCCGCCGCGCTGGAGCTTGTGGAATGCCGCCCGCAGATTGAGCAGAGCCTGCGGGGCCGACAGCGCCTGCCCCAGTATATGCAGCCGTACTTCCGCGCGGCCAAAAAGCACGCCGATCAGGACGACGGCACCCTTCTGGCGCTGTTTTTGGAGTTTCATACGTTTTTGCAGCAGTTTGTCCGCCGCATGGGCGAGATACAGCGTGTGCTGCCGCCGCCCGTGCCCGGCAGGGCCGAGGCGGACTGCTTTTTCATGCCGGACGCCCTGCAAACGCTAACGCACCTCGTGTCCGGCTCCGCCGAGCCTGCGGATCCCGCCGCGCTGCGCCGCCTGCGGGACGCGATGCCCGCGCTGGTATCCGGCGGCGCGGATACCACCTTCACCTGGAAGCATATGCTCGCAGCGGTCGCCAAGGGGCGCAGGCCGCAATCGGATACGCCAGCCGCAGGCTTTGCCGCCTATGCAGCAGCGCTGTTTTCCGCTGCCGCGCTGGGAACGGCGGGGCTGCCGCCGGCCGTGCTGCCGCCGCCGGACTCCTTCGGCTTTGATCCCAACCACCGCCTGGTCGTGCTGGCGCGCAGCCTGCCGCTGACGGACGCCGCGCCCTACTGCGACGCGCCGGATATCCTCGCCTGGGAAACGCGCCTGTCGGTGATGCTTTCGCTGCCCTATGCCCAGTCGGTACAGCGCCCGGAGGTCATCCGCTGGCGCGGGCTGATCGCGATGCTGCTCTTGTGGGACGGCTGGGAGCTGCGGCATACCCTGCCGGAGCTCGTCTGCGGCCCGCCGCCCGAAGGCGCGGCCACCCGCGCGGTGCTCGCCGCCATGCCCAAGGAGCGGCTCAACGCCGGAATGACGCTGTTCACCCTGCAAAAGGATGTCGACGGCGTGGTGTTCGAAGGCCCGCTGGGCTTGCTGTCGGAGCGCACGGCCCTGCTTTCGGCCGCCGATCCGCACAAGCTATACGGGCTGATTCCACCCTGCGTGCGCTGGTACGACAAGGATACCCAGACGTTTTCAGACCCCTGCCCCAGCCTGAACGAAACCGACCGCGCACGGCTGGTTCACCGGCTCAAATGTCTGCAGGCGCTTGTGGAGCGGGCGGAGCTGAAAAGCCCGCTGCTCGAATCCGGCGCGCTGTATGCTGCGGCGGACGCGTTTTTGGGCGATCTCCAAAACCGCCACAACTTCTGGCTGGAGCGCTTTGAGCGCGACGACCAGCACGCCATCCATGCGCTGTACATCCGCACCCTCGCGGTATTCGGCCCGCCCATCGAGGGGCTGGAACGGCAGGAGGAGGAGCTCTCCCTGCAGGACCTGAAGCAAAACCCGCTCATGAAGCGCCTGCTCGGCGAGCCGGAGGCCGCAAAGCGCGGCCTGAACGCAGCGGCGCTCTTTTCAAGCGAGCCGATGACCTCGTATTTCTACAAGGGCGTCCCTTTTGCCATGGACAGCCAGCGCTACCTGCTCACCCCCGCGAGCGCCGAAGGCGAAGAGGAGGTGCTTGCGCAGCTGGAGGCCGTGATCACCGGCATGTTCTCGCCCGCCTACCATACCCAGGCCGCCAAGAAAATGCTGGCCATCGCCAACCGCCTCACCAGCCGCCCCGGCGCCAGCAAAAAGGCCGTATCCCTGCTGCGCGCCTGGAGCGTAAAGCACTCCAAGATGGCCGCGGAGTAGCAGCATGGGCTGGTCGCCCGTGCTGTACAATACAGGATGCTATCCCATTTAAAGCACGCAAAGGACCGCGCATCGCGCGGCCCTTTGCGTAAGTAAGGGGCGTTGTTTTGGGCAGGATCAGAGGTGGGGTGAGCCCTTCTGCCGCGCCTCTATGGTTGATCGATATCGTCCGGGGTCAGAGTAACGGGCGTCACCAGGGTCGCGGCGGCGTTGTCGCTTGCGAGCAGCAGCTCCACCGTCAGCGTTTCGGGCAGGGCACTGATGCCGTAGAACACCGCGCTGATCGTATGCGCATCCATGCGGGTGACGCTCACGGGCAGCGCATGGTAGCCGTGATCGTCTTCTGCTGCGAGCTCATACCGGCAATCGCCGACAAGTTCAGCCTCGCCAGGCTTGGTATTCAGCCTTTGCATGACGGTATCCCAGTACGCCGCATCGGGCTCAGGGAACTGTGCGTCGGCTGCGGTGAGGATAATCTCGATATGCGCAGCTGTCACATTCGCCTCCACCGCGACAGGCACGCCGAAGTAGTCGCCAGTGCCGGTCAGGCGTCTCCTTTGTGTATCGGCGCGCTCCACCGTAGCTGTCATCGCGCCGATGGTTTCCCATGCGGGGCTGTACTCATAATGATCCGTGCCGTCAAAGTACAGGTAAACGGCGTTGAGCCGGATGGGAATCTCCACGTTGAGCACCTCCGCCGCCATCAGCGGACGCTTGTACTCGCGTATCGTATATGCAATGCCATCCACCAGCTCATCTCGTCTGCTATCCGGCGCCCCCAGATTCATCCCCGCATCGGTGACGGTTCGTTCTTCTTCGATGGCCGTGTAGATCGCCACGCCTCCGGGCTCGCCGTTTTGCACGGCATCCAAGTACTGCCGCACCGCTTCGTTGTATTTCATTGCTTCCATGCCATCCGTGGTCTGGTTCACAACCCTGCTCATCAGTTTGAGCTGCTCCTGCGTCGGTTCGAAGGCCGCGAACCGCGAAGCCCTGTCCATCACATATTCAATGTGCAGCAGGCTGCTGTCAAAGGATATGGATGTGATATACGCGCCCACTGTATACTGCGCAACAGAGGGATCAAACAGATTCTCGCTGAGGCTCTCCTCTTCCGTTGGCTCGTATTCCCGGACGAGGGTGATGGGCTTCATCACCTCGGTGCCGGTTTGCCAGTTATGGAGCATCAGCAGGACGGACATCACATTGGGCAGGCTTCCGGTGCCTTCAAACGATGCGGAAAGCTGATATCTGTCCAGCCTGGTCGCGGTTTCCCTATGCAGAATGTTGCCATATGCGTCCTGCGCATAGAGCTCATATCGGTAGTCGCCAATGGGATCCGGGTCTAAAAGGCCCTCCACTCCCTGCATGATGCGCTGCCAGTAGGCGGCGTCCGGTGTGGCAAAGCCGGGAATTTCCGCCGTCAGGGTGACCTCGCAGCGCTCTGCGGATACCCTCGCCACCGCGGCAACCGAGACCCCTTCATAGGTTCCGTGCCCGGTCAGCCGAATCGTCTCGGCCGGCTCCGCTGCCGTCGCGGTATCACCGGAAGATGCGGTTTCCTCCGTGCGCGTGGCCATTGCCGTCATCATCCCCGCGTCACGGGGTACGCCGTTCATCGTGTATAAGTCCGTGCCGTCAAAGTACAGGTATTGCGGAATCCACCACAGCGGAATTTGCAGATCCAGCGTCTCGTCCGCAAGCTGCAGCGCGGTATATTCGCGGAACATTTGCTGGATATCGTCGTTGGTCTCGCCGCCTGCTTTATCCGCATGCCCCAGCTGCAGCCCGCTGCCCGTGTACATGCGGCCGTCCGCCCAAAGGGTGTGAGAAACCAGCCCAAACGGCGTTCCGTTTTCCATGGCGGCGGTAAGCTGCTGCAAAAGCGTATCCGGTGCGTCATCGAACAGGATCACCGCAGCGCTATGCTCCGTCTTCCACATGCGCGAAAGCTCATCCTCCGTAGGGGTGAACGGCTCCCGCCAGGTTCCGTTTTCAATGGTATAGGCTACCCTGAGCGTTTCGCCGTCGTAAGCTGTGCCGGTGATGTACGCATTGGCCGCGTCCGCCGGATCATCGCTTCCCGATGCCAGGGCGAACGTTTCCGTTTGCGGGGGCTGTGATGCGGATTCCGACAGACGGAGATCCTCGTTCCCCGACCCGCCAAACCAGTGCAGGCCCGCCGCCAGCGCGACGCCCGCCGCAACCACCAGAACCAGCGACGCCATGGCGGCGATGCCGGTGATGCTGCGTTTACGCCGGGGATGCTCCTCCTCGCGTATCGCCTGCCGGATACGCGCCCTGCGGGCACTGTTTGCGGTTAAAAAGGAAAGTCGGCTGTCCATTGCAGCGCGGATTTCCTGTGGATTATGCTTCATGTTGCCATGCCTCCCATTCGGTTTGCAGAAGTACCTGCGCCCTGTTGAGCCGGTTGTAGACCGTCGCCCGCGCGATGCCCAGGGTTTGGGCAATCTCCTCGCCTGTCAGATCCTGATAGTAGCGCAGCAGTACCACCTCGCGCAGCTTTGGCCGCAGCGCCATCACGGCGCGGGTCAGGGCGTCGTCTGTCGGGGTGAACGGTTCCTGCCCTTCCGGCAGCGCGGCCCCGCGATCGGTATGGCGGAACCAGGCGCTTTTGCGCAGGTCCTTGCAGGTATTGACGGCGATGCGCAGCAGCCAGGTTTTGTCTGTCGCCTCGCCCCGGAAGCAGTCGTAGCCTTTCCAGGCCTTCAGAAAGGTTTCCTGCACCGCGTCCTCGGCAAGGGCTGTATCGCGAAGGTAGGCGTAACACATGCGCAGCAGGCTTACTTCCCAGCGCGCCATCATTTCCTCCAGCCACAGATCGCGTTCGTCACCCAAGCGCTTCGCCGCCCTTTCACCTGTATTGACGAGCTTGCGTACCGAATTGTCTAATTTTGAAAGAAAAAGCCGCGCGAAGGCGGCTTTTTCACTGATTTTTCAAGTAGGAAGGCTTACGGCTGCACGATATCGTCCGGGGTGTTGCCGAACACCGCGCCCTGGTCGTCGGTCACGGTGCCGCCTTCGGCGTATACGCCGCCGCCGCTGCGGGCAGCGGTATTGCCGGTGATGCGGCCGCCCAGAATTTCCACGTCGCCCGAAACCGCGTACAGCGCGCCGCCCTGCTCGGCCTCGTTTTCAAACACCGTACCGCCGTACATATAGATATCGCCGTTTACGGTCAGCGCCGCGCCGCCGTACATGGCGGTGTTTTCACGAATCCTGCCGCTTTGGAGGATCACATCGCCGTCATTACCGTAAATCGCGCCGCCGCTGGTGACTGCCGTATTGCCGCGCAGGATGCCGCCGGAGACCGTCACCGTTCCCACGGCCAGGTACAGCGCGCCGCCGAACTGCGCATTGTTGTTTAAAACGCTGCCGCTTGAGAGCAGCACCTGTCCGCTGTCGCTGTACACCGCGCCGCCATAGGCCGCCTGGTTGCCGGAAAGCGTTCCGCCCGCGACGGTGACCACGCCCTCGTGGGAATACACCGCGCCGCCGCTTACCTGCGCCGTGTTGCCCGTGATGCTGCTGCCCTGCCCGATGATCAGCTCGGCAACCTGCGCGTACACACCGCCGCCGAACTGCGCGGTATTGTTCTGGATAACGCCGCCGGAAAGGGTGCCCGTGCCGCTGCCAAGGTACACCGTGCCGTAGGCCGCCGTGTTGCCCTCGATGGTCCCATCCGTCTGGCTGTAGGAACCGCTGTCGGCATACACCGCGCCGCCGGACGTTCCCGCGCTGTTGCCGGAGATCACAGTCGCGCCGCCGATTGCCACATTGCCGTACTGGGCGTACAGCGCGCCGCCGAACTCCGCGGCGTTATCGCTCACCGTAACGTCCGTCAGGGTGATGTCTCCATAGTGCGCGTACAGGCCGCCGCCGAATTTCTGGGCCAGGTTCTTTGCAAGCGCCCCGCCGGTCATGGTGATGCTGCCGTTGAGCGCATACACCGCGCCCGCCGCAGATGCCATATTGCCGTCCACAGCGCAGTTTTCCAAAACCACGCTGCCGTGCACGCAGATAGCAGCGCCGTAGTTGGCCTTGTTCCCCGTAAAGGCGCAGTTCACCAGCTTCAGGTCGCCCATCACAAACAGCGCGCCGCCTGAGCCCGTTTCGTACACATCCTTGGATGCCGTCAGCGCGCTGCCGTTGAGGAACACCAGGTTTTCCACAACCGTGAGGCCTTCCAGCGGCTCATCGGGGCTTGCGCCCTGCACGCAGAACATCTGCTTGCCGTTGCCGTCGATGGTGTAGCTATTGCCCTGCGCGCCCCGCAGGGTGACGGGCGTGGAGAACACGATCGTGTCCTGCCCCTCGCCAAATACGATGTCATTCGTAATGCGTATATCGGTCTTCTTGTGCATGGCCGCGAGCTTCAGGCCGATCCAGTCGGACACCTCTGCCGTATCCCCGGGTGTACCCATGAGGTCGGTCACAACGTTGACCAGCGTATTGCCCAGCTGTTCCAGCAGAGCGCCACCATCGGCCGCCGCGCCTCCGGCTGTGCCAAGCAGTAGCACGCATAAAAGCAGCGCCAACATTTTTCTTGGTTTCATATCAGGAATCTCCTTCCATTATAACGGCGAAATGTGATGTTACAGGCAATCGAAAACGAACCGTTTCTATACAGCGATCGTACCGTATTTTATGGTTTTTTTCAAGCGGAGTCTGTTGCAGGGGCGTAAAATCAACGTAAGAAACGCACGCGTATACCCTTTGCCGTCTATAGTGTTTCAGCCAGCGCGGCGGTGTCGATCACGGACGCGAAGGAGCCGTCCAGCGCGGCCATGAACGCGCCGTGCACCTCCTGCACGCCGATGCGCTGCCCCTTCCACTCCAGCGCCGTGGTGGTGCAGGCGTCGCCCAGCACGATCACCTCGTACCCCAGGGGCCTGGCGGCGCGCACCGTGGTATCGACGCACATATGGCTCATCATGCCGCAGACCACCAAGCGCTGCACCTTCAGCGCTTGCAGGGTTTCGTGCAGCGTTGTTTGCATAAAGCTGTCGGGAAAGTGTTTTTCAATAATCGTCTCGCCGTCCAGCGGCTGGATGAGAGGGTGAATCTGAGTGCCGTCGGTGCCGGGCCGGAAAAACGGCGCGCCTGCATCCAGGCTGCTATGCCGCACGTGCACTACGGGCAGCCCCGATTCGCGAAACAGGGTCAGGGCCTGCGCCGCGCGCGCGGCGCAGCGCTCCGGCTCGTACAGCGGGTATCGGCCGCCCGGAAAGTAATCCCTTTGGATATCGATGAGGAGCAGCGCTGTTTTCATTGCATTGTCCTGCCTTGCCGGTTCATTCCGCTGACAGCATACCACCGCCGCGCCCGTGGGGCAACCGTCACTTCTTTACTGCGCCGCGCCTGTGCGCAGGCGCTTTTGCCGCTCAACGGGCGTCATGCCGAAGTGCGCGCGGAACACGCGGTTGAACGTGCGCACGCTTTGAAACCCGCAGGCATAGGCAATGGCGGCCACCCCCGCCTCGCCCTGGCCCATGGCGGCGGCCACCTCGCGCAGGCGCACCAGGTTCAGGTACTCCTTAAAGCCCGTGCCCGTGATTTTCTTGAACTCGCGGGAGAAGCTCGACTCGCTCATCAGCGCGGCCTTGGCCATGCTTTTGAGGGTGATCTCCCCGGCGAAGTGCTTTTCGATATAGGAAATACTCTCGCGGATGGCATGCAGGTGGGGGCGGCTGTCCGCGCCGCCATCGGGGAACTCGCGCTTATGGTAGTAGCGGTGCAGGATGCCCTGGATTTCCAGAATGTACGCGTACAGGAAAAACGCGCTGGCCTGGCTTAGGTGCTCGTACTCGTCGAGCAGCTTTTTGAGCAGCGGCATCAGCCCCGCGTCCGGGTTTTTGGGATCGGGCCGGAAGATGCCGGAGCGCACGGGCGAATCCATCACCAGCGTGCCCGCCTTGCGCGCGGCGAAGGGATCGAATATCAGCACCAGCACGGAAAAATCGTCCGTCGGCTCGGTATAGCTATGAATCTCGCCGCCCGCGCAGATGAACACATCCCCCGCCGCAAGCCAGGCCGGCGCGCCGTTGCGCGTCACCGTAACGCCGCCGCGTAAGAGGAACACCGCCTCGAAATCGTAATGCCAGTGCGAGGCGAAGGTGCCGTTTTGCGTTTTCATTACGCTGATGGGCAGCCCCAGCGTGTTTTGGTAGGTTTTGTGCTCGTATTGCAAGGCCGCGCCTCCGTTGTGCAAATTTTGACCAGGATTGAAAATTGCTTGCCTTGTTATCAGGCGGCGGAAACACTATAATCATAGCGATTTCATTCGATTCCGTCAATTCCCGCTGTATTTTGAAATGTCCGCCATTCAAAAAACGGCTAGCTGAAAAGAGGTTGCAACACCATGGACTATATCGCCGAACCGTTCAAAATCAAGGCCGTGGAGCCCCTGAAAGTCCTCACCAGAAGCGAGAGGGAGCAGAAAATCAAGGCTGCGGGCTATAACCTGTTCTCCGTCCGGGCCGAGGACGTGTACATCGACCTGATGACCGATTCGGGTACCGGCGCCATGAGCCAGCACCAGTGGGCGGCCATCATGACCGGGGACGAGGCCTACGCGGGCGCGCAGAGCTATTACCGCCTGATGGACGCCTGTCAGGAAATTTTCGGCTATGCGTATTTCCAGCCCGTGCACCAGGGCCGCGCCGCCGAAAAGGTGTTCATGCCCATCATGCTTGCCGATGGCAAGGTCGCCGTCAGCAATACGTTTTTCGATACCACCCGCGCCCATGTGGAGCTTGCGGGCGCAACCGCGCTCGACTGCGCCGTGCCAGAGGCCGCCGATACCGATAGCTTTTACCCCTTCAAGGGCAATATGGATCTTGAGCTGCTCGAAAAAGCCATCGCCCAGTACGGCGCGGACCGCATCGGCATGATTGTGATGACCGTCACCAACAATTCGGCGGGCGGCCAGCCCGTATCCATGCAGAACATCCGCCAGACCGCCGCCGTGGCAAAGAAACACCATATCCCCTTCGTGATCGACGCCGCCCGCTACGCCGAAAACGCGTACTTCATCCAGACCCGCGAGCCGGGCTACGCAGACAAGTCCATCATCGCCATCGCGCGGGAGATGTTCTCCTGCGCCGACGCGTTTTTGATGTCCGCCAAGAAGGACGGCATCGTCAACATGGGCGGGCTGATCGGCGTCAAGGAGGACGAGCTCCTGATCCGCGCCGTGAAAGAGCGCGTGATTCCCTACGAGGGCTTTATCACCTACGGCGGCCTGGCGGGCCGCGATCTGGATGCCCTGGCCGTCGGCCTTCTGGAAGCCACCGACGAAAGCTACCTGCGCTACCGCATCGGCCAGGCCGAGTACCTGGGCGAAACCCTCCGCGCAGCAGGCGTGCCCATTCAGTACCCAACCGGCGGGCATGCCGTGTTTGTCGACGCGGGCAAAATGCTTCCGCACATTCCCTACGACCAGTTCCCCGGCCACGCCCTGGCCGTCGCCCTCTACGAGGAGGCGGGCATCCGCTCCTGCGAGATCGGCTCCTATATGCTCGGCCGCGACCCCAAAACCGGCGAGCAGCTCAAGTCCATGTTCGAGTTCACCCGCCTGGCCATCCCCCGCCGCGTGTACACCCAGGCCCACCTCGATGTCGTCGCCCGCGCCCTCATCGCCATCAACGCCCGCCGCGATACTCTCCCCGGCTACACAATCACCGACGAACCTCCGGTGCTCCGGCACTTCACGGCGAAGCTCGAACCGATACGGTAGGGATGGGGACGTCTTACTTTTCTTTTAGAAAAAAGAAAAGTAAGCAAAAGAAAACCATATAGGGTATATATAAAGCCGCGCAATGCGCGGCTTCTATTATCTATAATCCTATTGCTATCTTTCACTCTTTTGCTGCATCTCTAGCATTAAACAATAATTAACTAGTTCGTGTAAATTTTGGTTTTTAATAGGCAAAAGCATTCTATAAAACTCTTCAATCTGTTCACGATCCGTTTGTCTGTTAGGTGTTTTATACTTTGGATCTGTTGGAAACAATTTTATGTATTCACGCTTCTTATCATCATCCGAACGAGACTTAAACGGCATCCCTGCTTTTGTCAATATTACCTCTAACTTAGGATCACAGTATATTGGATGTAGGTGTGGATAAAACCATCTTTCTTTAAACATGATACCGTTCTTATACTCATCACACATTGGCTGTTGACACTCATCGATGTCCATCCAAGTAAAAATTTTGAAATCGGTATCAAGTTTCCCTTTCTTAGGGCACGCAATACCGCTATATTTTTCATATAAATCCTGTGCAGTTCTATAGTGTCGCCGCTTAAAGAACCGTTCCAAACTTTCAATTTGAATAGAACTGTCATTGTCGCTATCTACCTCAATTGGTAGTCGCAGATTTGCTCTAATATACCGACATATCTGCATTTCGCTTTTCCCATGACAAATAATTATTGCACGAGTATGCTTAAGTGCCCCTTTCATTTTTCATCACCTTTCACGTTGTGAGAGGTCATTTCACTAAAATCCACCTCCATAGTATTTGGAATTCCGCCGTAAAGACCACTAAGATATCGTTTGCGAAGATTCAGATTTGGGTGCATGCGCAACTCAAAATCACGAATAGGAATCAGTTCCTTGTTCGCCTCCGCATCCACATGGAAAATATACACACTATCTTTTGCCAAACTAGATTCCAAGAATTGTGTATTGTGCGTTGTAATTATCATTTGCCCGGTAATATAGGGATATAGGCTTTCTAGTACTGCCTCAATCATTAAGTCATGGATGCCGCTGTCCATTTCATCGATTACAACTACCCCTTTATTCAGTCCTTGAATGAAATACGGCAGTAGTTCGATCAGCTTCACAGTCCCTGTGGATTCCTTGGAATACTCAATATCTCGGAGCTCTCCAAAAATCAATTTTCGGAAGAAGAGTTTATATCTTATTTGATTGTTTTCTTTTTCCCTTTCATAATAAACTTGCTTAATGTCGCTATATAAGCTTGTAAAGAACTCATTTAGCATGTTTTCAGTTTTTATTATCTCTACCTCATCATTAATTGCGACGCTCCCTTCTTCTATATTTCTTAGTAGACGATTTCCTCCAACGTACAAAACACTACGATTCTCGCGACGACTTTCCCGTGTCTCAATTGAAGTTGAGTATAGAAAATCCATAAAGATATCAAGGTTTCTTGCGATTCTTTTCTCAATATAACCTTTTGCTTTTTCTCTTGCATCAAATAAAAGCAACGCTAATAAAGTATGTTTTCCCCAGTACTCTTCCAACATTTTTTTGAAGCTTTGTCGGTATTCTACATCTGGAAATACGTTGTTGTTCAATATGATATTTTCCGGCGATATATCAAAAAACACTGCTTTATTCTTTTTATAGACATATTCTAGTTTTTCATGAACAACTTCAGTTTCGTTTGTTTCGAGAAGGTATACACCTGCATATCCTTTTAACCTAAATCCAAATTCTAGCCTCATGTTTCCACTTGAATTTATCGTCTTTGCGTTTTTTATTATGTTTTCAAGAGTTCTATAACGCATTATTTGGTTATATATTTCCTCTTTATCTTCATTTGATATTGTTTTCGGAAACGAAGCGAGAATTTTGTCTGCTTCTTCAATAGCATATTTAGTCTCCAGAGTATCGCGAAGCGTAAGGAATGAAGACGCAAGATTAGTTTTACCTATTCCGTTCTCACCGTATATCATGATTAATTTGCGTGGAATATCACGAGTTTTCGTAAAGTCAACTCTAATATTAACTAGTGATTTGTAGTTTTTCAAACTGAGATATCTAAACATTGCAAACCCTTCTTCTTGATCTAGTTTATGTTTATATATTATCACATAATATTAGATTATACAACCGATATTTCAATGTTTTATATAATTTTGTTACATAATGTGTCTTTTATTTATAATATCCGAATCTATACATTTATTCATTTGCTCTATTAGTCAGATGCTCGAATATTCCATTCCATAAACGTTGGTGAGAAAAGCTCTTAGTGCTTAGTTATATATGTAAAAAGACCTCTTCGCTTTCAGAATCACAAAGAGGTTCTTCTCTTTATTATATTGAGAAACGCCACACAAGGCACGGTCATCTTGACCGTGCAATCTTTCAAATATCGACTTTATTCCCCCAACGGCAGTGAAACAATCGCCTGTTCCGGGGTTTCGCCATTCATGAGCTTGAGGAGGGCGTTTGCGGCGGCGACGGCCATGTCCGGGATGGGTTCGCGGATGGCAAGGTAGGGGAGCAGGCCGTAGCGGTGCAGGCGGTGCTCGCCAAAGCCAAGCACCTCGACGGTTTCCTGGGGGATGCCCTGGCCGCGCAGCACCGTGAGCGCGCCGATGGTGAGCCTCGTGGAGGTGCAGAAAATGGCGTCGAAGGGGATGCCGTGATCAAACGCGCCCTGCATGGCGGAAATCGCCTCGGTGGTGCGCTGGGAATCGACCAGAAATTTGGGTCCCGGGGTGAGGCCCGCATCCTGCAGCGCCTTGCGGTAGCCCGCAATGCGCTCGCGGTGAGGGGAATATTCCTTTTCCTCCGATAGCAGGGCGATGCTCCTGCGGCCGCCTGCGGCGAGCCGGGCTACGGCCCTGCGCGCGCCCTCGAAGTTCTCGCATTCCACGATCACGCTGCAGTCCGGCGCGGTGCCCTGGGGGCGGCGGTCGAAATACACCAGCGGAAGCCCCTCAGGGTCCACGTCGCCGCCGTTTCGGTCGGGCACGTACACCAGGCCGCTGGCGCGCTGGGTTTTGAGCATGCCGATAAAGTGGCTGGCGAGGTCGGAGTCCTCATTGGTATTGAAAATGGAAACGGAATACCCGTTTGCATACAGCTCATGCTGGAGGGTGCGCACCATCAGGGCGTAGTTTTCATCCATAATATCGGGTACGATGATGCCGACAATGGGCATGGAGCGCTTGCGCATGCCCTGGGCAACCACGTCGGGCACGTATTTCAGCCGCTCCATCACCTCGCGGACGCGCTGCTCCGTTTCGGGGGAGAAGCGGCCGCTTTTGTGGATGACGCGCGAAACCGTGGCGGTGGACACGCCCGAAAGGCGCGATACCTCACGCATGGACACCCGGTGGTCCTTCGCCATTCGCCGATCATCCCCGTTTTTCATTGTACTTTTGTAAGCGCCACGTCGCGGTACCAGATATACGGTTCTCCGTCGTGCAGGCGTTCCTTGCGCACCGTGAGGCGCAGGGTATCGCCCTGGCGGCTAAACCACATCCGGGTCTTGAAGCAGGTCTGGTAAAACCAGGTGTCCACAATCAGGCTATCCTTTTCAAACACCGCCGTGGAGCACTCGTGCTGGAAGCTTGGCATCGGGCAGTAGGTTTCGCGGGGCGCGCGTTTGCCGTCCAGCCGGGCCACCAGCGTGGTTCTGCTGTCCATAGTCAGCTCGACCGCCTTTTCGCCTACGCGAATGGAAAGCTGTTTGGTAAATTCGTCATCCGTATCATAAAAATCCCGGTTGACGTTGGTGTTGGCAAAGGGCACCAGCTCCGGATAGACATGGAAGTTTCCGCTGCTGACAGTATACAGCCCGTCCCACCCTTTTGCAAACCCGTGTACGGGCGCGGACGCCCCATCGGGCAGGTGGCGGGAGGCCGCGTAGCTGCGCAGCGAGGCCAGGGCGTCGGGGTCCTCTGGCAGGGTCGCTGGAAGCTGCTTGCCCAGCAGGTATTTTACCATCACGGCGTCGTACGCGTCGGTATCGTGCGGCTCGCTGGCGGCCTGCTGAATGGAAAACGCCAGGTCCAGCGGGCGGCTCATGACGCTGTCCTGCCCGTGGCCGCCGCAGAACTTGAACACGCCGGGCTGCCTGTGCATCCACATCTGGTAGCCGTAGCCGCCGGCCTCGTTATCGATCTGCTTTTTGGTCGCCTCGCGCACGAATGCTTCATCCAGCACCTGCTTGTCGCCCCAGCGGCCGTTTTGCAAAAACAGTAGTCCGAGCCGCAGGTTGTTTTCCGTGCTGGCCGCCACGCCGGGGGCGACGTGCAGGCCGTTTTTAAACGTCATCCACGAAAGCTGCTGCGTGTTGATGCCGATGGGCTTGAAAATGCGCTCGTCGGCGTAATCGTACACCGATTTCCCGGTTGCGCGGCGCACGACCTCGGACAGCATGCACGAGCCCGTGGTGTTGTACTTGAATACGCTGCCAGGCTCCAGATCCACATCCGTGGTCAGGTAATTGCGCACCATATCCGCGCCGGGCATGGCGTGCACGCTCATGCCGTTGGTCATGCTGAGCACATGCTTGAGCCTGAGTTTGGCCATGTTGCCGCTATCGGCAACGCCCAGCGCCTTCATATCGTCCCTGAACAGGTCGGCAACGCGGTCCTCCACGGACACAAGCCCGTCGGTCACGGCCGCGCCGACGGCCGCCATGGCGTAGGATTTGCCAAACGAATGGCAGATGTGCCGGGTCTCGCGTGTAAACGGCGACCACCAGCACTCCAGCACCACCTTGCCGTGCCGGGCGATCATCAGCCCGTGGGGCTCGGTGCCGCAGGCCTCCAGCTCCTTGAGCATGGAAAGCAGGTCGCGGCTGGACAGGCCAACGCTTTCGGGCGTTGCGCGCAGTAATTCATTCATGGTCATTCATCCTTTCCCGGTTATATGGTCTTGCGCCGTCTAAGCCAGACCGCAAAGCCAACGCCTGCCAAAAGCGGCAGCGCGAACAGATTGAACATGGTGTGGTACCCCTGCTTTGCGGCGACGATGCCGCCCAGCACCGGGGTGAGCGCCTGGCCGATATCCGCGCCCAGGTAATAGGTGCTTGAGGCCGCGCCCCGGCGCTCCACCGGCACGGCGCGCATGCTGCTCGCCTGCAGGGTGGGTTGCACCGCGCCAAGGCCGAACGCCTTGAGCATCGCGGCCAGGGTAAACAGCACCACCGCGTTGCCGGGCGTTGCAAACCCAAGCAGGATAAACGCCGCGGCCATCAGCCCAAGGCCCGCAAAGATCACCGGCACGGCGTGGCGGTCGGCCAGCCTGCCGCTCAAAAGCCGGGACGCGAACAGCGCCGACGCGCCAATGGTAAAATACCACCCGACGTTGCCCAGGGAGAGCTCCTGCCCGAACAGCGCGATAAAGCTGTTCTCCAGTCCCGTCGCGCCCGATACCACGATGGCCAGAATGCCGAACGGCAGCGCCTCGCGGGAGAAGAAATCCGTCACCGCAAGCCTGCGGGCAGGCCGCGCGGGCCGTTTGGGCTGCGCGGGGATAATGAACAGCGCAAGCCCCATCGCCACAAGCGACAGCGCCGCCGCGCTTAAGAGCGTAGCCGGAAACCCGAAGCGCTCGCCAAGGCCGATGCCAAGCGTGGGCGCGAACGCCGCCGTGATGGTTTGCCCCACGGCAAAATACGCAAGCCCCTGGGCCATTTTGTCCTCCGGTACCGAGCCTGCAACCAGCGCCATGGTAACGGTTGTCGCGATGGAGAAAAACAGGCCGTGCATGATGCGGAACAATAACAGCAGGGGAATGGATTGCGTCAGCCCGCAGCCCGCCATGGCGATGCCGATGCCAAGCATGGCGACGACCAGGAGCATTTTGCGGTTGAGCTTATCGGACAGGATGCCGCTGAACGGGCGGATGCACAGCGACGCGATCGAAAGCGACCCCACCACCGTGCCCGCGACCGCCGTTGTGGCCCCAAACCCGGTCACGTACAGGGAAACGGTTGTGGCAACCATGGCAAAGCTTGCCGAAACAATCATGTTTATGAGGAAAAGCGAAAGATAGGCGCGGTTTAGCAGCCGCTGCGGCCCGGCGGGAGCGTTCATTCAGGCGTTAACTCCCTTCCCGTCGAGGCAAACCGCGTTTTCCAGCGTTGGCCAGCCCCGCAGGGGGCGCGTGGGGTAGCACAGGCTTACGCCCTGCAGTGTGAAGGTAAAGCGGTACAGGTATTCGCCCTGGGCCGCCAGGCTTTTGGCCGCGATTTCCAGCGTGGCATCGTCGCGCCAGACCGACGTAAAGTGGCAGATTTCACTGTCCAGGCAGAATACGCCGTTATCCACCGTGCGTTCCGGCTGCACCAGCAGGTGCCGGGGCGAGGCGATCCAGCGGCCGTTCAGCCCGCAGGACAGGGTTTGGCTGCCTTTGCTGTCTTTGAGCGTCAGACGGATGGTATCGTCCTCCCGCGCAAAGCTCAGCTCCATCTGCGGATTTGCAAACAGGTAGCGCCTTTCAAACCAGCGATCCTCCTGCGGCGAGGCGGGCTTGCCGCCCCTGGGCGCGAGCGACAGCCTATGCCCGTAGGTCAGCAGTTGGCGGTATACGTTATTGTCCTCAGGCAAGGGCTCTGCCGACAGCGCCTTGACAATATGCTGTTCAAACGCCTCCAGCGCGAAGGCCGAGTTTGGCATATCCGACAGGATAACCGCCGCCAGCTCCTCCTTGGGCAGCACGATGCCGTACTGGCCGAAACCGCCGTCCAGCCGGTAGCCGCCAAAGGCGTTGCGCCAGAGCTGCCAGCCGTACCCGGCGGCGTTGCCGGGCATGCCGGTTTTGGTATGCTCACGCACGCACTCGCGCAAAATGGCAGGGTCCAGCAACTGCCGCCCCATCCAGTTGCCCTCGTTTAGGAACAGCGCCGTGTATTTCATCAGCGTGACGGCCGAAAGCGCCATCACCACGGGGTTATAGCCGCCGCGGCTGTCGGTGGGCGCATAAATGGGCGCCTGCATGGGCCCGGCAAAGTGCCGCTGCTGATAGCCTTCAAAGGGCTCGCCCACCGCGCGCTCCACCGCGGCGGTGATCACGCTTGGAATGGTGTTGTTGTAGCGGAAGGTTTTGCCCGGCTCCTCCACAGGCGGCGCGGTGAAAAACAGGCGCGTGAGGTCCGCGTCCAGGTCTTTGAGGATAGCCAGAAACGGGTCCTCCTCCTGGCCGGAGCGCATGGTGAGCAGATCATCGACGGTCATGCCATCAAAGCGGGTATCGCCGTCCAGCACATTGCGGAAGTAATCGGCCACACTGTCGGTGGGCTTGAGCTTCCCGTCCTGTATGGCGCGGCAGGCGCTGAGCGCCAGGATGGTTTTCCCCGCCGAAAACACGCGGTGCGGCGTGGACAGGGTATAGGGCGCGGCGGCGGCGGCAAAGCAGAGCTTATTCTTGCGCAGGAGCAAAAACGCATGCAGGCGGTACTTGCTCTGTTCCAGCGCCTGCAAAAACCGCAGCACCGCAACCGAGGGGATGCCGACCGCCTCCGGCTGTGCAGCCGCAAACGGCAGCCCGTTTTGTATTTCCAAAGGATCCTTCATGGCAATCCCCTTTCAAGCGTTTTGTTCCCAATCAGCCCTTCACGCCGCCGATGACGATGCCCTTGACAAAGCCGCGCTGCAGGAAGGGATAGATAATCATGATCGGAATCAGCGCAATCACGGCGATCGCCATGCGAATGCCAACGCTTGGCACGGTCACCCCGGCCGTCAGCGCGGAGTTGGCCGCGTTGTTGGCAATAAAGTCGGCGCTGGCGATCAGGCGGTTTAACAGGTTTTGAATCGTGTAGTAGTCTGTGCGCTTCACCAGGTAGTACAGGCCGTTGATCCAGTCGTTCCAGTACGCAAGCCCGCTGAGGAGCGCGATGGTCGAAAGAATCGGGGTCGACAGGGGAAGAACGATCCGCACCAGGGTGCGGGTTTCTCCGGCGCCGTCAATGCGCGCGGCCTCCAGCACCTCGTCGGGGATGTTGGTGGAGAAGAACGTGCGCATGACGATCACGCCGAAGCCGTTCATTAAAAGGTTGGGCAGGATCAGCGCCCAGAAGGTGTCCTTGATGTGAAAAACCTGTACCCACATCAGGTAGCTGGGGATCATGCCGCCGTTGAACAGCAGGGTAAAGAAAACCATGAAGGAAAAGAAGTTGCGGCCCGGAAGGCCCTTGCGCGACAGGGGATAGGCCATCAGCGTCGTGATGGTCAGGTTGGAAAGCGTACCCACCGTGGTCGCAAGAATCGTCATTTTATACGCCGTCAGAATTTGCGAACGGCTGTACCACAGATATTTGTAGGACTCCAGGCTCAGCTCCCGCGGCCAGAACGAATAGCCGTTTTGCAGAAGCGATTGCTCCGAGGCAAGCGAGCTGGTCACAAGCAGCAAAAGCGGCAGCACGCAGACCACCGATAGGATGATCAGCACGATGTTTGCCAGCCTGGAAAAGCCTTTTCCGTATAAATCCATCGTAACTCCTCCCGCCTAAAACAGCGCCTGGTCTTTTTCCAGGGCGCGCACGGCATAGTTGGTGCCCAGCACCAGCAAGAAGCCCAGCACCGACTGGATGAACCCGGCCGCCGACGCGCGTCCCACGTCGTTGGTCTCCAAAAGGCCGCGGTACACATAGGTGTCGATGGTGCTTGTCGCATCGTACAAAAGCCCCGTGTTCATGGGCACCTGGTAGAAAAGCCCGAAATCCGAATAGAAGATGCGCCCGATGGACAACAGCGTCAGCGTGATGATCACGGGCTTGATCAGCGGCAGGGTAATGCTGGTGATCTGCTTCCAGGTTCCCGCGCCGTCCACCGTGGCGGCCTCATAGTAGGCCTTGTCGATGCCGATGATGCTGGCAAAATAGATGATCGACGAATACCCGAAGGTTTTCCAAACCTGCACCGAGGTTAAAATAAACGGCCAGTACTTTGGATCTGTATAGAACTTCGCGGGCTCCATCCCCAGCGGAATCAGGATGGAGTTGTTGATCATCCCGTTGCTTTCCCCAAGCGCCGCATAGGTGATATAGCTCACGATAACATACGAAATTAAGTAGGGAATCAGAATCACGGTCTGGTACACCTGCTGTACCTTTTTGCGCTTGATTTCATTGAGCATGATCGCCACGAAAATGGCAAAAAGCGTGCCCAGAATAATAAACACCAGGTTGTAGCCCAGCGTATTGCGTATGATGGTCCACGCGTCGCCGGTTTTAAACAGGTAGGTAAAGTTCTTCACGCCGTTCCACGCGCTGCCCCAAATGCCCTGCACGTACTTGAACTTCTTGAAGGCAAGCTGCAGGCCGGTAAGTGGTATATAGTTGTTGATGATGATATAGGTCAGGCCCGGTATCATCATCACATACAGCGGAAAAAACCGTTTCAGCTTGCGTTTGATCCCTTTGAAAGCAGTTTGCATGCGCTTTCTCCTCTTGTGAGAAGTGACAGGGCGGCGCTCGTGTGGGGCGCCGCCCTGCAAGGTTCAGTGGTTACCCGTGGTTAGTTGGCCGCCCATGCGTCCAGCTGTGCCTGCTTGGCTGCGATGATATCGTCAATGCCGGCGGCGTCGAGCTCGTTAAGCAGCGACTGGTACAGCGCGTCGGTGTCGCCGATATTGAGCAGCAGCGCGATGACGTACTTGTCCACAATCGTCGAGCACGCGGAGGCCTCGTCGGACACGACGGAGGAATCAAACGCGAAGCCCAGCGCGGGGGATTTTTGGCAGGTCTCGTTGGAGGCCAGCCAGCTGTCGTACACGTCGGCGGCATCGGGCGCCCAGGGGTAGGTGATGCAGATGTTGGGCCAGAAGGTGCCCATGCCCGAGGGCCAGCCGGTGGTTACGGGATTGAGGTCGCCCGCGAAGGTGATGTTGCCTTCATCGGTCACCACATAGTGGACGCCTTCAATGCCGTTGCACACGAGGTTGGAGATCGAAGCATCGGTGAACAGGAGGTTGAGGAACTGGGTCGCGGCCACCTGATGCTCGCTGAGGGCGGGAATGCACCAGGTCATCCCGGCGACGTTGCTGGTGGTTGCCCAGGCGTCCTGGGTGATCTGCGCGGCATAGATGGGCTTGCCGATGTTCTTTTCCTGCACGCTCAAAGCCGTGGCTTCGTCGCTGTAGGAGACAAACGAGCCGAAGGACTGGCCGTTGGACAGGTAGGCCATGGAGCCGTCCTGGGCGTTGAGCGGATCCTTCATAAAGAAGCCTTCTTCACTCCAGATCTTGGCATACTCCAGCATGGATTTGAAGGTGTCGCTTTCATAGTAGTTGACAACCGTTGTGCTTTCGCCGTCTTCGCCAAGCATCAGCGCGCCCAGGGGGTCTGCCGTGCCCAGAAGGTCGGTGTCAAAGGTATCCAGGTATGCGCCGCCGTTGCCGTTGGCAATCATGGTCAGGTCGGGATAGGCGGCCTTGACCACCTTGAGGGCCTCGGTCAGCGTGTCGAAATCGGTGATGGCTTCGGGGTCGATGCCCACTTCGTCGGCAATTGCCTTGTCCATCACAAACATGAGCGCCGAGGAAAACGCGTTGACCTTGGGCGCGCCGTAGAGCACGCCGCCCACGCGGGCGCATTCAATGTATTCGCCCAGCGTATCCAGGATGCCCTGGCCGTATTGGGCGAACAGCTCATCCACCGGGGCAAGCGAGCCCTGGTCGGCGAGCATCGAAAGGCTGGTCATAAACGCCGCGTTGAACAGGTCAACGCTGCCGTCGTTGAGCATCAGGTTGATCTGCGTGGCCCAGGATGCGAAGTCGATGCAGACGAATTCGATCTGGAAGTCGTAGCCAAGCTCCGCAAGCCGCTCGTTAACGGCGTCCTGCACCAGATCGCGTTCCTCTGCGGCGTTCATTGCCAGCAGGTAGGCTACCTGGATGGTTTCCTTTTCTTCCGCGACGGCAAAGCTCATGCTGCTGACCAGCATAACCGCAAGCAGAAGAAGCGCGAGAATTTTCTTCATTGGTTGGTACCTCCTCATGTCATTCCAAGTGATTTGGGTAAACGATTACCCATCTTTGCGATCATTCTAGCATTCCACTTTTGGGCTGTCAATGCGCAAAATTTTACCTCGGCCTGCGCCAAACTTAACCAGGACATTCGGGATGTTTTTCATTCGTCGGCATCGCTATATGCCCGAATACAAGGGGTTTGAGCCATCCTTGCGGCCGCAGCAAAAATGGCCGCACGTACGCGGCCATATCGTTTTTTTATCCTGGCGTCCTCAGCCCTGGCAGGGCCGGCCGGATGCTTATGCTTCTTTCAGCCAGCGGATGAACGCCGTTTTGTCTTCCCGGTTAAGCCCGCAGCTTTCATAGAAGCGGAAGGTTCCCTCGTCCTTGTTGCCGGTGGTGAGGGAGGCCTTGTAACAGCCGGCGGCTCTGGCGACGTTCACGGCCTCGGCCATTAAAGCGGAGGCGATGCCCTGGCGGCGGTGGGTCTGTGTGGTGATGACGTTTTCGATAATCGCGTAGGGGCGGGCGCTGCGGGTGAGGTTTTGAATCACGACCACGGTCACGCTGGCGACGATTTTACCCTCTGCCTCTGCGAGCAGAATGTGATAATAAGGATTGGACAAAATCGAATGCCAAACGAATTCCGCCCGCTCGTCTTCGGGCGCGGGGTCGCCGCGGTGCAGTTCTTCGTACAGCTTCAAAAGAGCGGGCAAGTCTTCGGCGCGCGCTTTTTTGATTTGGATAGGGTTGGTCACAGTCTGGTTCATCTGGTGTCTCCCTTCCGAATAATGAATAAGTCCGTATGAATCTATGCACTGTGCGCAGTGCGGGGTCATAAATTGCGTTCCGGCCGTCTCGGAGCCGGGGTGTTTTGCTTGAGTATGATTTGCCTTGGCTGTTTTGTCAACCCTGAACCATAGCGCCGCTGATTCCATGCCAGTGTCGCCGCTGCCAAAAAAAAGCGGGAAGCCCTGTCGCTTCCCGCTTTGCATACCCGTTGCGTGCGCCTACTGCGCGGCCTTGATCTGGTTGATCAGCCCGCCCGCGAGGAGCATCGCCTGCTGGCGGGGGCTGAGCGCAAGCGCCGTGTTGACGGTGAACCCCTTGGTGACGTTTTTGACGGGAATCACGGAGACGCCCTCCGTAATCAGCTTGCGGACGTCGCTGAGCTCCAGCTCGTCGTCGATATCGAAACGGTCGTAATCCGTCTCGTTTTCGAAGGTCAGGGGCAGGATGCCGTTGTTGATCAGATTATCCTTGTGGATGCGCGCAAAGCTCTTGGCGATCACGCCGCGAATTTTAAGATACAGCGGAACCAGCGCCGCGTGCTCGCGGCTGGAGCCCTGCCCGTAGTTCTGCCCGGCGATCAAAAAGCCACCGCCCGCCGCCTTGGCGCGCGCGGGAAAGGTTTCGTCCACCGGGGTCAGGCAGTATTCCGAAAGCTTGGGGATGTTGGAGCGGAAGGGCAGAAGCTTGGAATCGCTGGGCATGATGTGGTCGGTGGTGATGTTGTCTTCCATTTTGAGGAGCGCCTTGCCCCTGAGGCTGTCTGCCAGGGCCTCGGCCTTGGGGAAGGGCTGGATGTTCGGGCCGCAGACGACCTCCACGTCGTTTCCGGCCTCGGCGGGGGGGATGATGAGGTTGTCGTTATACAGGAAGGTTTCCGGCATATCAACCGAAAGATCGGTCTCCAGCGTGCGCGGATCGGTCAGCACCCCGGCCAGGGCGCTGGCGGCGGCTGTTTCGCAGGACACCAGATAGATGCCCGCCGATTTGGTGCCGCTGCGGCCAAAGAAATTGCGGTTGTTGGTGCGTAAGCTTACCGCGCCCGTGCGCGGGCTCTGCCCCATGCCGATGCAGAATCCGCAGGCCGTTTCGTTGATACGCGCGCCCGCCTGAATCATATCATTGAGCGCGCCGTTTTTGGCCAGCATCCCCAGCACCTGGCGGGAGCCGGGCGCGATGATCAGGCTGACCTCCGGGTGGACGGTTTTGCCTTTTAAAATCTTCGCCACGCGCATCATATCCAAATAGCTGGAGTTGGTGCAGGAGCCGATGCAAACCTGGTCGACCTTGATGCTGCCGGTCGCTTCCACAGTCTGCACGTTATCGGGCATGTGGGGGAGCGCCACCAGCGGCTGCAGGGCGGACAGATCAATTTCGATGACCTCATCGTAGGCTGCGTCGGCCGAGGGCAGCATTTCCACGTAGTCCTGCCCGCGCCCCTGCGCCTGCATAAACTGCCGGGCGTTTTCATCGGCGGGGAAAATGCTGGTCGTCGCGCCCAGCTCCGCGCCCATGTTGGTGATAGTGGCGCGCTCGGGGATGGAAAGGCTTTTTACGCCCTCGCCCGTGTATTCCATCACCTTGCCCACGCCGCCCTTGACGGTCAAAATGCGCAGCACTTCCAAAATCACATCTTTGGCGGCCACCCCGCGCGAAAGCTTTCCGGTCAGCTTAATGTTCGTCACCGACGGGCAGGGGATGGAGTACGCCCCGCCGGACATGGCCACCGCCACGTCCAGCCCGCCCGCGCCGATGGCGAGCATGCCCAGGCCGCCCGCCGTGGGGGTGTGACTGTCGGAGCCCAGCAGGGTTTTGCCGGGGACGGCAAAGCGCTCCAGATGCACCTGATGGCACACGCCGTTGCCGGGCTTGGAGAGGTACACGCCGTGCTTTTTGGTGACAGTCTCCAGGTATTTATGGTCGTCGGCGTTCTCAAACCCCGACTGAATGGTGTTATGGTCGATATACGCTACCGAAAGCTCGGTTTTCACACGCGGAACCTCCATGGCCTCAAATTGCAGATAGGCCATGGTGCCGGTGGAATCCTGGGTGAGCGTCTGGTCGATTTTGATGGCGATCTCGGTGCCCGGCGTAAGCGTGCCTTCCACCAGGTGGTTTTTGAGGATTTGATACGTGAGATTCATGAATGTCCTCCTTCGTCATGGGTTCCGCGCCCTGCATTTTCCAGGCCTGCGGCATGGGCTGCTGTCCGCCCGGCAGGAATCCGCCAAGTACGGCGGCGCGCCTTTGATACGCACGGCGCACGGATTGCCTGCATCGGCAGGCGCATATGAAAAAAGCCCGCGGTTGCGGGCATTGGCCTGCGTTTTGCTGATCAAAACCGGCTGTCGCTCCACATCGAACGCTTCTTCATCATACCCGCTATGGGGATAAAGTCAATGAAGCGAATGGAAAAGTGCATATTGTATACATACTGGTTAAATATTTAACAAGTTTAAGTCGGCGCATCCTGTTCGGCATAAACAGCGGCGCGCCACGCCCCGGGTACCTGGTAAACAACGAATTCCGCCGGGCGTTATCCGGCGGGAGGTGTACCAAAGGCGACGGTCGGCTTGCTCCTTGATACATGCCGCTGCCTGCCGCAGAAACCCCGCGATGCCGTCCATGCCGTGCCAAGGCAAACGGTCCGCCCTGCGCGCCTCGCCTTGTGCCCGCCGCCCCGGCGGAGTATACTGTCACATGCAATCGAAATGGGAGGGATATTCAATGAAGGAACGCTGGGACGCCTACCTGCCCGACGGGCGAAAGGCCGGGCAAACGCTGTTTCGCGGCGAGCCGATCCCAAACGGGCTTTTTCACATCGTCGCCGACGTGCTGGTGAAGCATACGGACGGTACGTATCTAGTGATGCAGCGGGATTTCCGCAAGGAGGGCTACCCCGGCAAGTTTGAGGCCGGAGCCAGCGGCGCGATTTTGCAGGGTGAAACTCCCTTCGAGGGCGCGATGCGGGAACTGCGGGAGGAGACCGGCATCCATGCCGACTCGCTCACCTTCCTGTTCGCCGCCAGCGACCTGACACAGACCCTGTACTTCAGCTATCTCTGCCTCACGGACTGCGACAAGCAATCCGTTACCCTGCAGGAGGGCGAAACCATATCCTACCGCTGGCTTGCAGAGAAAGCGTTCTTCGCGTTCATCCAAACCGACGCCTTCGCCTCCGGCCCGCTGACGCGCTGGCAGCCGTACTGGGATGTCGTGCGTTCCCTGGGCCAATAAGGTTCCGCTTTCGCTAAAACGATTTCCGGCTCTATTGCCGTCTTCCATGCCCTGTGCTATACTCTCAAATGGATACAGCGCACCATTTTCCCTCTAGAATAAGGAGATACAGGTATGAGTAAAACCTTCGGCGTCCTCACCAGCGGCGGCGACAGCCCCGGAATGAATGCGGCAGTCGTCAGCGTCGCGCGCTTTGCCGAGCAGTACGGCATCGACCTGATGGGCATCCGGCGCGGCTACAACGGATTGCTGGGCAAAAACGATAACGAGCTTAACGATATCCGCAAGCTCCGGTCCGAAACGGTGCTGGATATTTTGGATCTGCGCGGCACCTATCTGCGCACCGCACGGTGCGAGGAGTTTAAACTGCCTGAGGTGCTGGACAGGGTCGCCGACGACCTGAAGCATAAATACCACATCGACGGCCTGGTCATTATCGGCGGCGACGGCAGCTACAAGGGCGCGCTGGATTTGTGCAAGCGCGGCATTCCCTGCGTGGGCATCCCCGGCACGATTGACAACGACCTGCCCTATACCGAGGCGACGCTTGGCTACGACACGGCCGTGAACGTTTGCGTGGAAGCCGTGCGCTCCATCCGCGCCACCAGCCGCAGCCACGACAGGCCCCACGTAGTGGAGGTCATGGGCCGCTACTGCGGCGATATCGCCATGCGCACCGCCATTGCCACCGGCGCAGAGTTTGTGATCGTGCCCGAGCGCAAATGGGATCTGCGCGATGTGGTCAAGCGTTTGAACAGCCAAATCGCAAACGGCAACAGCCGCGCGACCATCATCATCTGCGAGCACGCGTGGGAAAACGGCAACATGGCCGACTACCCCTGGCAGGAGGTTTTGTGCGAGCACGACAAGTGCGTGCATGAGGATACGCCGTTCTCGTCCCAGAACATGGCCCGTGTGCTCAAGTACGAGTGCGGCGTCGAAGTGCGCTCCACGGTGATCGGCTACACCCAGCGCGGCGCCATCCCCACGGCGTACGACTCCGCCTTCGCTTTTGAGGCCGGGCGCATGGCCGTGGACCTGCTCTTGCACAAAACGCCAGAGCCGGACGACGGCTTTGCCATCGGCGTGCGCGACGGCCGCGTGTTCCACACCTCGCTGCGCCGCGCGGCGCTCAAGCTTGACCACCGCCCGTTCAACGAGGAGCTTTACCACACCGTGAACACCTTGCCCTACCTGCCCCGCGAGGACGACCTGATTCTGGTTGCGGCCCGCAACGTGAAGAAATGAGCGTTTCCTTACTGCTTTGCGACGTCGACAATACCATTTTTGATTTTCGCCGCGCCGAACGGGAGGCCTACGCCGCCGTTGCGGCGCGCTTTTCCTTGCCGGACGACGAGGATCTGTACCTGGTTTATAAGGCGATCAACACCTTTCACTGGCAAAAGCTGCGGCGCGGCGAAACCACGGCCGCGCGCCTGCGGCTGGACCGCTTTGCCGATTTTATGGCCGCCCTGGGCATCGAGGACGCGGACATCCCCGCGATGAGCGCGTATTTTGTGGACATGCTCGGTCTGCAGTGCACCCCGGTTGACGGCGCGGAGGAATTTCTCCGCCGCACGTCCGCGCGCATGCCCGTGTGCTTTGTCACCAACGGCTTTGCCGCCGTGCAGAAGGCGCGCATGCAGCGCTCGCCCCTGCGCCGCTATGTCACCGACGTGCTGATTTCAGAGGAGTTTGCAAACGCCAAGCCGCACCCCGAAATGCTGCTGGAGGCCATGCGGCGCACCGGCGTAACCGATCCGGCGCAGGTCCTTATGATCGGCGACAACGAAAGCACCGACATCCAGGCCGCCAAAGCCGCGGGCACGAAAAGCATTCTGTTTTTATGCGGCGACGAGCCGCCAGCGCAGTCCCAGGCGGATTTCGTCACCGATTCGCTCCTGGACGCGGCGGAGTATATCCTGCGCCCGTAAGCCTTAGCGAGGTGAAGCGTATGGCTCAAACCGATATCGGCTGCTGCGGCGCTTACTGCAAGCCCTGCCGCGCCTTTACCTCCGGCGCCTGCCGGGGCTGCCGCCACGGCTATGCTTCGGGCGCGCGCGACCTTGCCAAAGCCAAATGCGTTTTGAAGGTTTGCTGCCTTCAAAAGGGTTACCAAACCTGCGCCGACTGCCCCGCCTACGACAGCTGTCCGTCCCTTGCAGGATTCTATGGAAAAAACGGAGCCAAATACCGGAAATATCAGCAGGCGACGCGCTATATCCGCGACTGCGGATACGATGCCTTTGTGCGCATTGCCGACGCATGGACCGGCGCATGCGGCAAATATCCGCGGCAGGGGCGACCAGTTGACAGCCCCTTCTCTGATTGAGTACAATAAACGAAACAATCCCGGAAAGGTGGACAATCTATGTATCGTGAAGTGATCGAGACCGCGAAGGATAAAATGCACAAAACCATTCACGTATTCCAGTCCGAGCTTCGTTCCATCCGAGCCGGCCGTGCCAACCCGCAGCTTTTGGAGCGCGTGATGGTGGATTACTACGGCTCGCCCACGCCGCTGACGCAGATGGGCAACGTTTCTGCGCCCGAACCGCGCATGCTGCTGGTGAGCGTTTGGGATCAGTCGGCCCTGTCGCTGGTGGAAAAGGCCATTCAGAAGTCGGATCTGGGCCTCAACCCCAGCAACGACGGCAAGGTCATCCGCCTGGTCATCCCCGAGCTGACCGAGGAGCGCCGCAAGGATTTGACCAAGCTGGTCGCCAAAACCACGGAGGAAGCCAAGGTCGCCGTCCGGTCCATCCGCCGCGACGCGATGGATCACGTGAAAAAGCAGCAGAAGGACTCCCTGATCACCGAGGACGACCTGAAAATCGCCGAGAAGAAGATTCAGGAACTGACCGACGAATCCGTCAAAGAGCTTGATGAGCTCGCTGCCGCCAAAGACAAGGAAATCATGGAAGTTTGAAGAAAACCTTTGAGCATCTCCTGGGCCTGAACGCAAAGGACGCGCTGGCGATTTTGAAAAGCGCCGGTATTTTCGATGTGCGGATTACCTTCACCTCCGCACCCGCGCCTTTGCATGCCCGGCCCGGCAGCCAGCCCGAGGACGACGCCCGAACGCACAGCGCGCTGGAGGGCATCGCCGGGCAGTTTACCGTATCCGAGGACGACGACGCTTTAGCCCCGCCGGATCCCCTGCTTGAGCCGGAGCTTACCGACGGGCTGATCACCCAGGCCCGCGTGATTGGCGTGCGGGACGACGGACGCCAGCTGATCGTATCGCGCTTCCGCGTTTCGCCAAAGGTGCCGGACGCGCCGGTTCCGGGGGTATAAAGCCTCCACGGCCGCTTTTTCGGCATGATTGCAAAGGCTGTCCCGGCTTCCCTTTAGTTATGCCGCGTTGCCGTTCCCCGCACAACCGCGCTTTTTTGAAAGAGGTCCCCATCATGGCCGATCGACCGCTGGATACCACCCGCCTGCCGCGCCACGTCGGCATTATTATGGACGGCAACGGCCGCTGGGCCAATCAGCACAAGCTCCTGGTGGCGCTTGGGCACAACGCGGGCGTCCAGGCGATGCGCAACATCATCCGCGATGCCAACGACCTGGGACTTGAGGTGCTTACGCTGTACGCGTTCTCCACGGAGAACTGGAAGCGGTCCAAAGCCGAGGTGGACGCGCTGATGGCGCTTTTACTCAAGTATTTCCGCCAGGACATTGACGAGCTGAAGGAAAAGAACGTCCGTGTCCTCATCCTGGGCGATAAGGACGGCATGCCCGCCCCCCAGCGCGAGGCGCTGTACGACGCGGAGGAACGCACCAAGGCCTGCACCGGCATGCAGCTGTGCCTGGCCATCAACTACGGCGGCCGCGCCGAGCTGGTGCGCGCCGCCAAGCTGCTGGCAAAGGAAGCCCTTGCCGGGCAGCTGGATCCCGAAGCCATCGACGAGGCCCTGTTCTCGCGCCGATTGTACACGGCGGGGCTGCCGGACGTGGATCTGCTCATCCGCACCAGCGGGGAGATGCGGCTGTCCAACTACCTGCTCTGGCAGAGCGCCTACGCGGAGTACGCGTTTCCCCCCATGCTCTGGCCGGATTTCACGGTAGAGGATTTCCACGCCTGTCTGGCCGCCTACCAGCAGCGCAACCGGCGCTTTGGCGGCCGCTGATATATCGGCGGGGCTGCGGCTGTTGGCGGTTGACCGGACATAACAAAAAGTATTTCGAGAGAAATTGCGCAGCTGCGGCACGGCAACAGCCTGGCGCGGCCGCAATATGTGGAGGGCAGCATCATGTGGATGCGGTTTGTGACCGGCGTTCTCCTGGCCCTGTTTGTGATCGCGGTCTTATTTGTGGGCGGGTATGTATTCGGCGCTGTGGCGCTGCTTGTGTGTGTCCTGTGCGTGTATGAGGCGCTGAATTCCCTGAAAAAAGGCGGCCACCACCCCGTACACTGGCCCGTTTATTTCGCGCTGCTTGCCTGCGCGCCGCTGATGCTGTTCGTCCGCCCCCTGGCCATCGTGCCGGCGCTGATGATTGCGTGCTTTGCGGTGATCACCCAGGTGATGCGGCGCGAAACGCCCGATTTGACCGATATGATGGTCAGCCTTTTGCCGATCCTCACCGTTGTGCTGCCCGGCCTGTGCCTGATAACGCTGTCGGGCATTCAGCCCCGCCCGCTGCAGGCATACCTGACAACGCTGGTGTTCACCGTTTCCGTCGGCTCGGATACCTTTGCGCTGTTTGTGGGGACGTGGATCGGCGGCAAAAAGCTGTGCCCGAAAATCAGCCCCAAGAAAACCGTATCCGGCGCCATCGGCGGCCTTGTAGGCGCCACCGGGCTTACGGTGCTCGCGGGCTGGATCTTCATGCTCTGCCGCCCGGAGGCGGGCTTCCCGCCGCTTTGGGTTAACGCGCTGGTCGGCCTGATCGGCGGCGTTGCCGCGGAGTTTGGCGATATGCTGGCAAGCCTAGTCAAGCGCTATTGCAGTGTGAAGGATTTCGGCTCGCTGTTCCCCGGCCACGGCGGAATGCTGGACCGCATGGACAGCATTCTGTTCTCTGCCGTTGTGATCTTCTGCTACCACGAAGTTCTGCGGTTCCTCGCCTGACCGCCTGTCCCACGGAGGAAATACAATGTTGAAACGTGCCCTTTCCCTTGCCCTGCTGTGCTCGCTCCTGCTCACGCCCGCGCTGGCCGCAACGCCGAGCCCGATCTTTTCGCTGAGCTATGATAGCTTGTCCGATCCGCCGGACGGCGTACACCATTACATGCTGGCGTGCTTTGATACCTGGGATTTCCAGGCCAGCCGCATGGGCAATACCGACGGGCTGTTGATGGTAACGCTGGACACGGTGCAGCAGCGCATGATCTTTACCTCCATTATGCGCGAGATCCTCATCCGGCGTCCGGACGGGAATATCGGCCGCATTACCTATATCGCCAAAAACTACGGCCCCGAAGCGCTGTGCGAGATTGTTTCCACGCACTTTGGCGTCAAGGTGGAAAAGTACCTGCTGTTCAGCATGAATAATATCCAGGATATGATCGATGTGCTGGGCGGCGTTTACATCACCGTAACCGACGCCGAGGCCGATTACTTAAACCGCTACCGCATCTCCCGCGAGTCCACAACCCCCAGCATGGATAAGGGCGGCACCTATCTGTTCTCCGGGCATGCGGCTGTGATCTATATGCGCATCCGCAAGGTCGGCTCAGACGGCGATTTGGGCCGTACCCGCCGCGTGCGCACGGTGCTGGAGACGCTGATCAAGGAGAACCAAAACATTTCCATGTCCGAGGCGATTGGCGTGGCCGTGGCGCTCAACAAAAACGTCTGCCTGACCAACCTGTCCATGAACGATCTGATGATCGCCATCAGCAGCATCTTCAAGCTCAAGGGCATCGACCCCGAGGGCTTCCAGCTGCCGGTTACCGAAACGATGACGCCCATCACCTACGCCGGGATGATGACCAACGAGGTGGACTTCGCCCTGTGCCGCAGCATCTTCCTGGCCTTTATGAACGGCGAAAACAACGCGCAGTGACCCCGGCGCGGGTCGGTAATCGCCGCCTGCACCAGCCCGCACCCAGGCGCTAAAAATGGCGACCGCTGTGGACAACCCTGCGGACAACCTGAGGGGAACATTCCAAAGCCCTTGCGCCGCCTGCCGGGCATGCTCCACACAGCGGTTCTCCACACCCTGTGGGCTTATGGAAAACCACAGAAACCCACGCGTTTTTACATCTGCCGCGCCCCCGGAAATAGAGGAATTTGATCGGTTTAACGAGAACTCTATGAGCAGGTACGGCTGTGCCGCGGACGGGTGACGCGGCCGTTGTTGAAAACAGGCAGTTTCCACAGGGTTTATCCACAGGCATTCCACAGGGGTTTTTCCAGCGTACATCACAAAAAACGGGCTTTTCCATGGTTTCCACACCCCCTACTACTACTACGAAAGACTATAGTATATATAGTACTGCTTTATCACGGGAGGCGACACGCATGAAATTGAAATGCTCCGCGCAGGATTTGATCATCGGTCTGGTGAACGCAACGCGCGCGCTGGCGGCAAGGCCGTCTTCGCCGGTTCTGGAATTTGTCAAGGTTACGGCGGCAGACGGGCACGTTGTGCTCACCTGCACCGATGGCTCGCTGACCATCCGCGCTCAGGTGAAGGCCGAGGTGGAGGAAGAGGGCGATATTTTACTGCCCGGTAAGCTCCTGACGGAAATTGTCCGCAAGCTCCCCGAGGGCGTGGTCTCGCTCTCCGCCAACGAAAAGAACATCACGATCATCAAATGCCTGCAGAGCCGCTCTACGCTCACCGGCATGCCGGCCGAAGAGTTCCCGCTGATGCGCGATATCATCAACACCCATGCGCTGCACGTGCCCCAAAAGCGCCTCAAGGACATGATCTCCCGCGTGATCTTTGCCATCGCCCAGCATGAGAGCCGCCAGACGCTCACAGGCAGCCTGATGGAGGTCACCAAGGGTGAGCTTCGCCTGGTGGGTTTGGACGGCTTCAGGCTCGCCTTACAGACCATGAAGGGTGATTTCATCCTGCCAGAGGGCAGGGAGATGCTCAAGGCCATCATTCCCGGCCATGTGATGTCGGAAATGAGCCGCATCATGAGCGACGACGAAAACGCCATGGTGACCTTCCATATGGACCAGGGACACCTGATGGCGATCATCGGCGAAACCACGGTGCTGACGACGCTGCTTGCGGGCGAATACATCAACTACCGCCAGATCCTGCCCAAGGACTGGAAAACCCGCATCACCGTCAAGTGCAAGGAGTTTGAGGAAGCCATCGAACGCGCCTCACTGATCGCGCGCGAGGGCAAGAACAACCTGATCAAAATCAACGCCGAAAACGATATGATGCGCATCACCTCGATGTCCGACCTTGGCGACGTGCTGGAGGAAATCTCCATCCATCTGGAGGGCGAGGCCATCGAGATCGCCTTCAACGCCCGCTACATCGGCGACGTGGTGAAAAACATCGACGACGAGCTGTGCATGCTGTCCATGTCCAACGCCGTCAGCCCCTGTGTGCTGTCGCCTGTCGAGGGAGACAGCTACCTGTATCTGGTCCTTCCGGTCCGTGTGTCGAACTAAAAGGACAGCAGGGAAGTATAGATTAAATCGGGGAAATGATGGTAGAAGAGCGCACAGTATGGCAAATTGAATTTTTGTACAGGTTGCGACCGCGAAATACGAAGTAGCAGCAGCGCTACGTCAAGGATTGAGCGGGCGTAAGATGCCAAAAAGGCGGTTGCCCGACTGTGTGGGAAGATAACAGCATTTTCCCTAAAGCAAGGCGGATGGAACATGATTGAGTTTTTAAAGGCTGCCGTCAGGGGCGTCGTCATCGGCGTCGCCAACGTCATCCCGGGCGTATCCGGCGGAACCATGATGGTATCCATGGGCGTGTACGATACGATCATCAGCTGCATTACAGGCCTTTTGAAGCATTTCTGGAAGAGCGTGAAAACGCTGCTGCCGTATATCCTGGGTGCGCTGATCGGCATTGTGGCGCTGGCAAGCGTGCTGACGTTCCTGTTTGAAAACTATCCGCTGCCGACATCCACGGCGTTTATCGGGCTGATTTTGGGCGGGCTCGCGCCGCTGCTCAAGCAGATCGACATGAAAAAAGCGGGCATTGGCGCGGTGCTTTTGTTCCTTGTGTTTCTCGCGCTGATCATTGTGCTGGCAATCATCAACCCGACGGAATCCGGTACCGTGGTGGCATTCACGTGGGGGCAGGCCGCGGTGCTGCTCGTGATGGGCGTCATCGCCAGCGCGACGATGATCATCCCCGGCGTCAGCGGATCGATGATCCTGATGCTGCTTGGCTACTACCGCACGGTGATCAACGCCGTATCAGCGCTCAAGGACGCGCTGTTTGGCGGCGGCCTGGCCGCGGCCGCGGAGCCCCTGAAGGTGCTGCTGCCGTTTGGCCTGGGCGTTGTAATCGGCATCTATGCCGTAGCCAAGCTGATTGAATGGCTGCTCAAGCGCTACCCTGTATACACCTATTCGGCCATTCTGGGCCTGGTGATCGCTTCTCCGGTCGCGGTGCTCTTGCGCTGCGATATGAGCGGCGTTACGCCGGTGATCGTGCTCATTTCGCTGGTCACGTTCATCGCGGGCTTCCTGTTTGCCGCGTGGATGGCGTCGCTTGGGAAGAAAGAACAAATTGTAGCAAGCACGAAGAACCTGTAAATAAGGATGCTTTTCTAACCATAGCTAGAAATAAAGAAAACAACACGAGGTTGATGTTATGATAGCCGAAAAATAACCGGCTTTTTTCATCATGGTTGTTCGACAATATTGCACAAGAGAGACTAAGTCTGCCCTGCATCCTGGAGACCTATTTGAATAATGGGTTGTAATATCGTGCTGCTAGAAATACCTTCCATAGTAGCTTAACATCGAAACCGCTGGAAGAAAAGACAGCAGCCATTATGGTAAATGTATGGGAATATTTAAGGGATATAAAACGTTACATAGCTGAAATGCGCATTGTTAAGGAGTGAAGATAACGACTGAAATCATACAAAATTTGCGAATAAACGGATATGTGAAACTATGTAGAGTGATTCGGGGACACCAAAAAGATGGGAAAGATAAAGATCATCCGTAAGAAAGAAACGTTTAAGGGACAGGAGCAAGCGACAGTGAATATATCTGCAATATCAAAAATTCGAAAAAAGAAACCGCAATGTATTACTTTTGAGAATAAAAGCTTACTGGGAATCGTTATAATGTAAAAAGATGCTAAACGTATTATGGAGGAATGATTATGAAGAAACTAACGATATTGATGCTCATAGTCCTTATGCTATGTAACGCGAATATGGTCGCAAGTGCAGCTGAAATCCCGCTGAGCGCGAAAGACTTTTTCGCCGACCGTATTGCACAGGGCTATACCATCACCCGGTGGTTTGCCACAGAGGAAAGCGACTATGCACAGGCGATTCTATCCAAAGACGGGGAGAATCGCCTGTTTGTGCTGAAAAAGAACGGAGATTCCTTCGGTATCGAAGTCAGCAGCAGCAAAGCCATCTATCAGGGAGATGTTCTGCCGGAGATCTTTACGGAGACCAATGCATATTTCTATCTGACCTACTTGACAGCCAGCGGGGAGAAGGAAGTCTATCATTTTCAGCGGGATGATGCCGGAACGTGGAACCTGTATGCGTATTAGGTTGTAAATGGAGAGGGCGAGGCGTGTTTTTTCTCCACACGGCAGAATGATACAATGGAATATTTTGTTCTGAAGGAAGACGGACCGGGATACGGAACCAATATCTATGGGGTGTATCAACGCGCGCTGCGGTATGTGTCAATCAACGCGCTTCCGCATACGCTTGCACAGGCGCGAGAACTTCTTTCAAATCCCCCGGCGATTCCGCAGGGAGACTTTGACGCGGTCAACATACGGTTTACGGGCGGCCAGAAATATGCCGTATATGCAGCGCCGGATGAAACATCCCTGCGCGGCGCCGGCGGCAAAGCAACGGTATCGACCAACGACTGGATTCAGGTATTCGGGCAAGAAGATGGCTGGGTGTTGATTCAATACGATATTTCGTCATCCAAAATGCGCTTTGGCTATATTACGGCAGAGGCTCTGCCAAAGAGAGCGTCGATATCGCCGCTGGCGTTTGTTCCCCAGGAAATAGAGATTTTGAGGCAGTCTGCCGTGACGGATGACCCGCTGAATTCTCAGGATCAGATCGCTGTCCTCCAACCGGGGCAGGCAAACTGCTATTACCTGGCAACGCTGGATGAAACGTGGGCGTATATTCAGGCGGAGACCGCCGATGGCCAGGTATACCGGGGGTTTGTGAGCATCAATGATTTTTTGAGGATACAGACAACACAAGAGACACAGCATGTTATGCAGGATTCTTTATCATCGGCTGGCATAGAGTAAACGATAATGAAGGACTGATATCCGCGATAAACACCAGCGCAAGCCTTTCCACGGTTGCTTGCATTTTGTTTCAAAAAACGCTATACTATCCCTGACAACAGCATACCTTATAAAGAGTGGTCGAGGGAACGAGCCCGATGAAACCCGCCAACCGGCGCAAGGCGCAACGGTGGTACATCTCGCGGCGGGGTCGCCGGAAGATAAGGAAAGAGATTTTCAAAGACGCCCGCCATTGCAAGCGGGCTTTTTGTTTGAAACGGAGGAGAATTTATGCGCAAACTGTTTACGTCGGAATCGGTTACGGAGGGACACCCGGATAAGCTGTGCGATCAGGTCAGCGATGCGGTGCTCGACGCGATATTGACGCAGGATCCCATGGCGCGCGTCGCCTGTGAAACCAGCGCCACCACGGGCCTGATGCTCGTTATGGGGGAGATTACCACCGAGGCCTATGTGGATATCGACGGCATTGCCCGCGGCGTGGTGCGCGATATCGGTTACACGTCCGCGGATATGAATTTTGATTATAATTCCTGCGCGGTGCTCACGGCCGTGCACGCCCAAAGCCCCGATATCGCCATGGGGGTCGACGCGGCCTTTGACGCGCACGAAACGCTGGGCGCGGGCGACCAGGGGATGATGTTCGGCTTTGCGTGCAACGAAACAAAGGAGCGCATGCCACTGCCCATCAGCCTGTCGCATACGCTGACCAGGAAGCTTGCGGACGTGCGCAAGGCGGGGGAGCTTCCGTTTTTACGGCCCGACGGCAAGGCACAGGTGACCGTTGTGTATCAGGACGGCAAGCCGATCGCCATCGATACGGTCGTTGTTTCCGCCCAGCATGACCCGGAGATCACGCAGGAGCGGCTGCGCGAGGCGATTTTGGAGACCGTTATCAGGCCTGTGCTGCCCAAAGCCCTGCTGACTAACGACACCCGTATGTTCATCAACCCCACCGGGCGTTTTGTGCTGGGTGGACCAGCTGGCGATACGGGGCTGACCGGGCGCAAGATTATTGTGGATACCTATGGCGGCTATGCCCGCCACGGCGGCGGCGCGTTCTCCGGCAAGGATCCCACCAAGGTCGACCGTTCCGCCTCGTATGCCGCGCGCTATGTGGCCAAGAACATCGTTGCCGCAGGGCTTGCCGACCGCTGCGAGGTGGCCCTGGCCTATGCCATCGGCGTGTCAAAGCCCGTCAGCGTGCAGGTGGATACCTTTGGCACCGGAACCGTGCCCGACGACGCCCTGGGCAGGGCCGTGCAGGCCGTGTTTGACCTGAGCCCCGCCGGAATTATCCGGATGCTCGACCTGCGCCGCCCCATCTACCGCCCCCTCGCCGCCTACGGACACTTTGGCCGCACGGATATCGCCGTTCCCTGGGAGAGCGAGGACCGCGCGGAGGCGATGCGGGGAACCGTGTAGGTGGTTTGACTTCAACCCGCTGGGTCAGGCTGTGCTTCTATAAACAATGCCCGCGCAAAGCGCGGGCATTGTGGTTGTATTGAGGAGATATGCAGCGATACGCCTTACAGCTCGAAGATCCGGTGATCCACCCAGTAGCGGTCGTCGGCGGAGAGCGGCTCGCCCTTTTTGACCAGCGAACGGTGGATGATTTTACATAGCTGCAGCCGCAAGCGGGTATTCAGCGCCACGCGGGCGGGCTTTGCCGTGCGGCAGTGTGCTGCCAGGCGTGTGATCCTGCGTGTGATGCTGTCGCGCCGCTTTTGGGATAGTTTTTCCCAAAACACATCTTCCATCAAGCCGATGTTGAGCGTGCGGATCGCGGAGACGCCCAGCCATTTCAGGCTGGTGGACACATCCGCAATCGCGCCGCGGTTGAGCTTGCCGATGGCCTGGGCGATGATCACGGCGCGCTTGTTAAGCATTGCCGGCTTGGGGCGGTGCACAAACCAGTGCGCGCACAGGTGATCCAGCAGCGCCTTGACCTGTGCGGGCGCGCGCAGGGCATACACCGGATACGCGAACACAAGCATATCGGCCTGGAGCATGGCCTCCCAGATCGGCAGCACCGTATCCGCGTGGGGACAGAGCGCCTCGTCCTTCAAAAAGCAGGTTTTGCAGCCCAGGCAATAGGGCGGGCCATCCTTGGGCAGCACAAAGGGCCGGATGGTATGGCCCGGACCAAGACCTTTGAGAAACAAGTCCATCATCCGCTGTGTACAGCCGTTACCGTTGGTGCCCGTGATGGCGACGATGTTCATAAGGGGCCTCCCGCTATCGGTTCATGAAAACGCGCGGAAACGCTGTGAGCGTCACCGCGCGTGATTCCGTGGACTTGGGTTTCTATTCGACCTCGGAGCTTAACGCCTTGGCTTTGGAGGAGTAGAGCACCTGCAGGGTTGCAGGGCCTGCGACGCCATCCACCGTCAGGCCGTTGATATCCTGGAAGTTGCGTACGGCGTTTTCCGTGGCCTCGTTATAGGTGCCGGTGATATCGCCGTCGTAGAACTTCAGCTCGTACAGGGTATATTGCAGCGTGCGCACATCCGAGCCGGTATCGCCAGGGCGCAGCGTGGAGTACGAGCCCGTGGCCGCCGTGCCGCCAAAGAGCATGCGCTGCATGGCGGGGCCCGCCGTGCCGGTGACGCGCAGGCCCTTGTTGGCCTGATAGTTCTTAACGGCGGTGGTGGTGCCGCTGCCGTATTTGCCGTCCAGCGAGCCCGTATAGTAGCCAAGCGAGTTCAGCGAGGTTTGCAGCGCGGTTACGCTGGCTGTGGACGGGCTATTGGTAGAAGACAGGGTTTTGTACCCGGTGGACGAGGCGGTTTCGCCATAGGTTGCCGGGTCGCTTGCGGTGGAGCCGCCGGACGAACCGCCGGAGGACCCGCCGGAGGTCGAGCCCGTGCCAGAGTACAGCAGGTTGAGCGTTTCCTTGCCCGCAACGCCATCGGGCGTGAGGCCGTTGACGGTCTGGAACTCGACCACCGCGGCGTAGGTGTTCTGGCCGAAATCGCCGTCAACCGAGCCGCTGTAGTAGTTCATCGTCTTCAGGCGGGACTGCAGGGCGCGTACGCCGTCGCCGTTCATGCCCTGGCGCAGCGAGCCCAGATAGGCCACGACGGCGCTTGCTTTGCGGGCCGAGGTGGAGTAGAGCTTTTCAAGCGTCTCGGGGCCCGCCACACCATCGGAGGTGAGGCTGTTGCGCGACTGGAAGGACACCACGGCCGCTTCGGTGGTTTCGGCAAAGATGCCGTCCGCCGTGCCGGCGAGGTAGCCCAGATAGATCAAACGGTTTTGCAGGATCTTCACCTGATCGCCCTGCGACCCCAAGCGCAGGTAAACGTTGGTTTTCCCGTTGGTATAGGGGTTGGCGGTGGTGGTGGGGGTTGTATTGGTATTGGTCGTGGTGTTGGTGTTGGTGTTCGTGGTTGTGGAGCCGCCCGTTGTGGAGCTACTCTTGGGGATGGCGTATTTGCCGAACAGGACATCCTGTGTTTTGGTACCGGCAACGCCGTCGGCCGTCAGGCTGTTGACGGTCTGAAAATCTTTAACGGCCTGCACGGTTCCGGCGCCGTAGGCACCGTCCACCGAGCCGGTATAGTAGCCCAGATCCTTTAGGTACTGCTGCAGCTGCTTCACCGCCGGGCCCGTGGAGCCGGACCGCAGGATGGAATTATCGGTCGAGGTCTGGGTTGTGGGCGTCGGGGTTGCGGAAGTGTTCGAAGCGACCGTTGCGGTGGTCGTCGTGCCGGACGCGCTGGTGGGCTGCACGCCTGTGGAAGGCTGGCTGGTGGCGGTATCCGCGGAGAAATCCCAATCAGCCCAGTTGATCTGCTGGGAGGCCGTGGTGGGCGTAGGGGTTGCGGTCGCGGGCGGCGGGGTGGTGATGACGATATCAAAATTCTGACCCCCGTCGCCGATGGTCAGGCCGTTGGTATCGTCGATGGTGCGGTCGGTTTCCACGTAGCAGCTCGAAAGCACTACGGCAACGCCAAGCAGCAGCAGCACCAGCAGGAGTTTTCTGCGCCCGCGCAGGAGCTTCATCACGCGATTATTCTTCATCTGAACACTTCCTTATTCAGCGATATGTGCAAACTGGCCTATGGTAGGGGATACTTCATTTTACAAGGGAAACCCGCAAATTGCAAGAGAAAAATTAAATTCTCTTCACAAAAAAGACGAATTATCGTATTGTTTTGTTCCAAAAATGAAACAAAAAGCAAAAAACCGTGCCTGCGGGCAAGCGCCGCAAGGGGTTGGATGCGAGCGCTCCGTTTATAAAACGAACGAGCAAGCCAATCTGTTCCCTTGCCGCAAAATGGTTGGGTCAGCGGATCAGGTTGCCGCGCAGCAGGCGTTGGTTCAGCTCCCAGAGCGCGTTTTTCTGATCGTGCCAGTACACGAGCGCGAACGCGGACTGGTATTCTGCCCAGCACATTTGGGTATGCTCGGCGGACAGCACGATTGGACCGTTGTAGGGCATGGCGAAGAAGTACATCGGGCAAACGACGACATCAGGACCCCATACACGGTGCTCCGCGAACAAATCGGCCGAAAGGAAGCTGATGGAGTCCAGGCGGTACAGCGGCACGCTCTGCGCAATCCCGGCCTCCTCGTACGCCTCTCTTCGCGCGGCCTGCTCGGCGGTTTCGCCGGATTCCACCCCGCCGGAGATCCCCTGCCAGCACTTCGGGTCGTCGGCACGGCGGAAGACGGCATATTCATACAGGCCCTCGCTGTTTTTGCGGTAGGGGTAGACGTGGATGTTCTGCGGCTGTCTCATATCAAGTCTCCTGGCGGCGGGCGCTTATGGACTGGGCGCAGGCGCTCGTTTTGCTATTGGGTCAAACCCTCGTGCAGGGAAAGCGAGTACAGCGTTACGCTGCGCACAGGCAGCCGGGTGATCTCTTTGAGGGCGCGGCGGTACAGGGCGACCTGCGCCCCGTACAGCACCCAAAGCTCGTCCGGGGTCTTCACGGCGTCGGTTTTGTAATCGACCAGCACCCATTGGCCGTCCTGAAGGTAGCACAGGTCGATCACGCCCTGCACAAGCATACCGTCCTCCTCCGGCAGGGCGAGCACAAAGCCCCACTCCCGCTTGACGGTCTCCGCGCGGAGCGCGCCACGGCCGAGAGCGCTTTCAAAAAACGCGGAAAGGGCGTCCACATCGAGCAGACGGACGTCCGCTTCGCTGAACATGCGCCTTTTTTGGAAGCCCTCCAGCTGTTTGCGGATATTATCGCGCAGTTCCTGCGGGGTTTGGCAGGCGCGCAGCTCGCCATACCGCAACAGGCTCAGCGCCTTGTGCGCGGCCACGCCGCGCCGTACGCCCGGCTGCTCTGTGGCGGTTTCGCGCATAAAGGCGGGCAGGGAGGGCAGATCGGCAATCTGGCGCGGGCGGGTGAGCGGCAGCGGCAGGCGCTTGAGCGCAACGGTTTCCAGCTCGCCGGGATCGTCCTCGTCGGATAGAACCGGCGCGGGTGCCGCATCGGGGTTGCCCCGGCGTGCGCGCGTCAGCGCCGTGACCCCGACCTTGAACGGCTGGTGGCTGTGCCTGAGGCCGGGCAAAAGCGGATCGTCGGCGTCCGGATCGGCAGGATAGCGGAGGGCAAGGCGGCGGGCTTCTTCGGTCAGCGCGGCTAGGGATTCCCGCTGTTTTGCGAGCGTTTCGCGGTCGGTTTTCGTTTGTAAAATCCGTATGAAATCCATGGCCTCAGTTTCGAAAATGTGGGAAACGACCGTAAAACCCCCTGTTTTATGTGGAAAAGATGTGGAGTATGTGGGTGAATCCTCTTCAGCCAGCACATGCGTGTCGGTCGCCGGATCGGTGCAGAGGGTGAGCCATTCCAGCATATGGCGGGCGCTGGCAACGGCATAGGCGGACGGCAGGACCGCCGAAAACCGGGGCACCTCCATGCACCCGGTCATGATCAGCTCGTCCCGCGCGCGGGTCATGCCCACGTAGAGCACGCGAGCGCGCTCGGCCAGGTTTTCGGACTGCTGGCGCAGCCCGATGGCGGAGGACAGGAGCGTGTCGCCCTTCACGCGGCGAACCTCATCGATATACGGCAGGGCCACGCCGAGCTTCTGGTGCAGGGACAGGGCCGTGCCGCCCCGCCGCTCCATGGGCGCTTCCAGACCCATTAAAAACACCACGGGAAACTCAAGCCCCTTGGATTTGTGGATGGACATCACACGGACGACATCCTCCCTGGGGCCCATCACGGTGGGGCTGACGCTCTCTCTGGCGGCGCGCACGGAGACCACGGACTGCAAAAACTGCTTCAGCCCGCCGGAGCCTCGCGCCTGGAACTCCACGGCCTTTTCGCACAGAAGCCGCAGGTTTGCCTGCCGCAGCTTGCCGTAGGGCTGGCAGCCGTAAAAGGCGTAGAGGCCGGAGCGGGTCAAAAAGCTCCATAAATAGTCGGGCAGGGGCATGGCGTTCATCAGGAAGCGCTCGTGTTCCAGCTGCTTGAGCGCGTCCGCGCAGCGCCTGCCAAGGGCGTCGTCCGCAGCGGAAACGTTTCGAAGCGCCTCCAGATAGCTCCCGTGCGAATAGCGCACGCGCACATCCGCCATTTCCTGATCGGTGAGGCCGATGGCGGGGCTGCGCAGGCAGGCAAGCAGGGATAGATCGTCGCGGATGTTGTCCATCAGACGCAAATGGCACAAAACCTGGGTAATTTCCTCGCTTTGCAGCCCGGAGCCGCTGCCCTCGGCATACACGGGAATGTGCAGCGCCTGCAGGGCACGGGTAACGACCTCGTCCACGCCCTTCATCTGCGGGGCGAGGATGGCGATATCCCGGTAGCGCAGGGTGCGCATGGTGTTTTCTTTGCGGTCAAAAAACGGCTGGCCGACGCGCTTCTTTATTTCCAGGCCGATGGCGGCGGCCTGCACGCGGGTGCGGTCGGCGCTTTTGAGCGGCGTGGTGAACAGGTGCAGCTGCACGGGGGGATCGTCCTGGGTTTCCTGTCCGGCGTAGAGCCGCGCGCGGGCGTCGTAGGCGATCTCGGTGACATCCGTGCGCATAATGCGCTCGAACACGCGGTTAACCGCGTCGAGCACCGCGCCGCGCGAGCGGTAGTTCTGGTTCAGGTCAATGCGCCGCCGGGGCGCGGAGGCATCACTCAGAAACGTGCGCTCCTTTTCCATGAACAGGAGCGCACGTTTCTGAGTGATGCCTCCGCGCCCCGGCGGCATCACTCAGAAACGTGC
>ERZ795057.425-NODE-425-length-44602-cov-6.186028_pt1 | contig 44602 bp, 42 predicted proteins | sample MGYA00375141_ERZ795057 | MGnify/ENA primary metagenome ERZ795057 (study PRJEB30186, sample SAMN05720163) | activated sludge metagenome | isolation source: Anaerobic digester | place: Hong Kong | collected 2015-01-26 ...
TAAGCAGGTTAACGGCTTTTTCTATATCATCCACCTGAATGACGAATACCGCGTTTTTATGGCTCTCAAGAACAAACCCGTACGCGTTTTCAATATTGATCGCGCTTTCAGCCAGGAACTGGACCACGCGGTCAAGCCCACCGGGCCTGTCGTCGATGAGCACCGCGATGACCTCATTCAGTTCTACGGTCAGGTTTTCTTTGAGCAGGGCCTTCTGCGCCCCCCTGGGGTCGTCAACGAGGATGTTAAAAAAGCCCTTATCGCCGAAAGAAGAAATGGTGATGGCGCGGATGTTGATTTTTTCCCGGTTGAGAACCGCGGTCACCCTGGCCAGTTTCCCGGGGGCATTCTCAACAGGCACGGTAAGCTGGTACGCTATCATGGAAAAACCTCTCTCGTGTGATGTCCAACGATGACAGCAAATCACGGCTGCTGTCAAGTGTTTTCTGCTTCAGAGAGGGGCCCCCGTGCTCGTGTCCGCGCTGTTTTCCCCGCCGGGGACAACAGCGCGCGTTTCGGTTCAGTTATTCAGCCGGCAGGCAGGGCTCTATGGCGGCCCAGAATTTCCTCTTGGTTATGAGCGTCTCCAGGCGAAGCGTGGTGCCCATGGTCACGGCCACGATGTCAAGATCCGGGATCACGAAAATGAGCTGTCCCAGAAAACCGGTCGCGTTATAGAAATTCTCAGGGGCGTCCTCGATCATCTTGCCGTCGCCGTTCGTGCCCTGGGCCGTGTGCCATTCGCCCGCGTCCCAATTCAGCCACCAGAAAAAACCGTACCCGGCGTTTGCCCCGGGAAAGGCCGGCAGCACCGCCTCGTCCGTGTACGCCTGAGATACGATCCTGTTCCCCTTCCAGGTCCCGCCGTCAAGGTACAGCTGCCCCAGGCGGGCGATGTCCCTGCATGAGGCGTACATACCCATCCCGAAAAGCACGTTCCCGTACCCGTCGGTGGGCCAGGTGTAATCCGTAATGCCGAGCGGCTCCATAAGCCAGGTCTTCGCGAATTCCCCGCTTTTCATGCCCGACGCCCTGGTCACGATCTGCGAGAGCGTGTTGATCACCAACGTGCTGTCGTAGTTGAACCCGGTGCCCGGGGGGTCGCTTTCGGCGGTCTGGCCCAGCAGGTGCCTGATGGTGGCGTCTTCATCAATGGTGTACCAGGGAGCGTCAATCCATTTGGTTACCGGATCGTCAATATCAAGGAGGCCCTGGTCTGCGGCGATACCCACGAGCGTGCCGCCAAAGCATTTCGTGACCGACCACGCCATGTTTCTGGTTTCGCTGGTGCCGCAATAATACTTCTCGAAAACAATGGCCCCGTGCCTGATCATGACAAAGCCCTGGCGCCCGCCGATCTTTTCAACTTCGTCAGCGGCCTGTTCAAGCAGGGCCTGGTCCATGCCGTGGTTTTCGGGTGAGTCAACGTCCCAGTCGGTATCTGTGGTATCGTCGCAACCGGCAGTTGCCAGGAACAGAACAAAAAAGAATGGGATTAAAAGGATGAATAATCTTTTATCTTTCATGATTACCGTGCCCTCTTTCAATGGATTGTACCTTAATAGTCATATACTTATAAATGCGTCTCTTGTTCGTTATTAACGAATATTGTATACCATTGCTCTCTTACCGAAAAATTTCAAGAAAAAAATTCTCTCCACCCCGGGGCAGAAAGGGAACAATACGTTAAAATCAGTAAGAATATCTTTTTTTATCGAAAAGAATTCTTTACATTGACAATATATGTTACAGTAAACAGCATAAACTTAACAATAGAGAATTTACCACTGTTACCATAAGGGAGGAAATAATGAAAAAAATATATATTCTTATGATCGCGCTGCTGCTTCTAAACGTGTACGCGTGCGATGACAGCAATGATGAAAAGACCTACAAGGGCAAGATCTCGGTCACGGTGAACACCAGTGATGAGCTGTGGGGCTTTCCCCAGATAGGAAAGACCCTTAGTACATCATGGGACAAAGACGGGACCTGGATGTACCCCGAAGTGGGCGGCACTTATTGGTATACAGAGGCAGCGGGCTATACCGGGACCTGCGGAGTTGATGATCCTGATGTTGAAGACCTTGCCGATGAAGCCATTGGAACAGGCGATATCGGCGACAGGATCAATGTCGTGTACCTGTACGGGACCCTGGACGAAGCGTCAAAAGATACTCCGGTCCTGTACCGGGGATCTTCGTCCACGAATAATGCGGTCATTACCATAAAGAATATCGCTCCCGGCGACTACTACGTGGTTGCCTTTTATGACTACAACAGCGGCGGCAACCGGGAAAACCTGCTCAACCGGTATGACCGGTATTCATTCTATGACCTTGAAACGATCGGTAGTGACAACGGAACACCGTTCGTAAATCTTGCCGATACGATCACGGTCAACGAAGACACCCATGAAATCACCCTGGACATACACCAGGACTGGGCACTGGGCAGGCCGAAATACATACTAGATTCTGGAAGGGTATTCATGAACTCGGACCCGGAATACACCGGAGTTGGCAATACCACAATACCAACACGGGAAGTTACCTGTCCGTAAATAATTAAAAAAACCAGCCACGGAGGCTCAGAGTACACTATTAATCATTTATTTACTCTGTGTTCTCCGTGTCTCTGTGGCAGCTCTTTCTTTTATATCAACACTGCGGCCGGTTGAGGTGTAATTCTGATCACGAATACTTTCATGAAAAAAAATGACAACGGTGCGCGCCGGGTACGGGGCGCATTTGTTATGGTTACGCTCCTGCGCGCAAGCCCCCGGCTCGCTCATGCTCGCCACCCCCATAGGGGGCCAGGAATTATTCTTCACCGAAATAGTCCTTATATAAAGCCCTCCTCAGGGGTGTTTGGGGGGATGATCACCGCCACCGTGTTGACCGTCATGCTCTGCACAACCATATGCGCGTCTGCCCGGGAGCCTGAGAAAACTGGAAGTACGGCCTATACCCTGAGCGAGATCGTGGTGCGCGACCGCGCGATCTCCACCATGGAGGACGCGTCCACCACCACGGTAATAACCGGCGAGCAGATCAAGGCCCATTCGGACAAGACCCTTGAGGACTCGCTCAAGATGGTGCCGGGGCTGCAGGTCGAGACCCACCGCAAGGGGTATGTGCGCACCAGGGTGCGCGGCCTTGACCAGGACAAGCTCGCCCTTCTGGTCGACGGGATCCCGGTCAATGACGTGTACTCGACCGATATCGACATATCAACCATCCCGGTGATAAACATCTCGTCCATCATCATCAACCGCGGGGCCGCGTCTGCCCTGTACGGCGCCAAAGGCGCGGCAGGCGTGATCAACGTGGTGACCGCGCGGCCCGACCGGCTCTTCGCCGACGCGTCGGTCGAGTACGGCCAGTACAACAACCTGGCGGTCAGCTTCGCGCAGGGCATGCCCGTGAAAAAGTTTTATTACTGGCTCACGGGGTCGGTGATCAAGTCGGACGGATACAAAGTCTCTGCCGCGCTCGATAAAAGCGAACGAAAGAAATGGTTCAACCGCCTGGTGCGCTACAGCATGTACCCGGACGCGGCCAACGGCGGCGCGCCCTATACCTATGACCGCGTGAACCTGCCGGCAAAGGACGATTACGTCAACGACACCGGGCTGTGGGACCACAACCGCCATCTCCTGTACAACATCGCGGGCAGGGCCGGGTATTCATTCAGCGACGACAATGAACTGGGAGTGTCCCTGCGCTACACGTACAAAACCGGACGCACGAGCAGCTACCAGGCTAACTGCCTGTCGGACTACAAGGCAAGCAGCGGCACCTGGACCGACCCGCTGTTCACGATAACCGACCCCGAAGACATTAAAGAAGCCGCTTTCAGGAACCGTTCGTTCGTGTGGCCCGCGATCCACAACGTGGGCGTTTCGCCCTACGCCAGGGTGAAATATGGCAGGTTCGACTTCAGGGGAAACATTTTCTACACCTACCAGAAGGCCGAGCAGGTCGGGTACGCCTCGACAGAGCACAGCTATGTCAAGGACGGAGCGCTCGCCGGAACCGCGTACGAGCCGCATTATGAAATAAAAAAATACACCGGGTACGGATGCAACCTCTACCCGTCATGGAAGCTCGCTTCCTGGAACAGGCTCACGGTCGGCGCGCTCCTGAACGTGAGCGCCTACCGCGAAGAGGAAGAGGCGCTGTCCGCGGAGGATTCGCCCCTGATCGCGGCCACGATCTTCGGCACGGACCCGTACCCCATCAAGGAGCTCGAGGCCCTGAATTTCAGCCTCGCGCTCGAAGACGAGATGGTCTTCTGGAAGCGCCTTCACCTGACCCTGGGCATATCCTACGACATGCAGTACTTTTACAAATTCAAATACCGGGAGGCCCTGTACCAGTATGAAGACGCGTACATCGTCAGGGAAGACCCTGCCCTGCTGGGGACCAGGGACTCGTTCAATCCGGCGCTCGGGATCATCGGGGACGTTGTTCCCGACCTGCTCCGCCTCAGGGCCGCCGGGTCGATCAAGACGCGCTTCCCGAATCTCAGCGAGTACGAAAAGATCGTCAACGACCGCAGGGACAACAGCCTGCGGCCCGAGCGCGCCTACAACGCGAGTACCGGAATTGAATTCATCCTCGCCGACAGGAAAGTGACCCTGCGCGCGGACTATTTTTACAGCATGGTTGACGACCGCATCGTCAAGATCTCCGGCGGCATTGACCCGCCCGTAAATATCGACCGCGCCGAGTCCCAGGGCCTTGAACTCCTGCTCGCCTACGCGCACAAGAACGTCGGGGGAATCGCTGACCTTGACCTTCAGGTCGCCTACACCTTCCTGCACGCCAGGACCAAAGACGACTCGCCCGAAGAAAAAGTAAACAAGGGCCGGTACCTGGAATACACGCCCGCGCACCAGGTCTCGTTCGATTTCAGGGCGCGCTTCATTTCGGGGACCGCCATCGCCCTGTGGGGATACTCAACCGTAAACCAGGTCGCCTACTCCATGAAATCACTGCCCGATACCGGTCAGAGCGACTATACCACCGCGTATTTCGAGGCAGTGCGCCTTCATGACCCGGTGATGATCTCGGTCAAACTCTCCCAGGAATTTTTAAAGCACTACTCGGTGTTCGTGATGTGCAAAAATATTCTCGATGACTACAACGCCGACCCGTTCATTCCGGGCCCGGGGCGGATGTTTTACGGCGGGCTGTCCGCCCGTTTTTAAACAGGTTTGACAAAACAAAAGGAGGACTATCATGAAACAATTAATTTTCCCACTTTCCCTGGTACTGGCGCTGGCCCTTGCCCTTTCGACCGCATGCAAGGCTCCCAACCGGAACAAGACGAAAAAAGAAGTGTACGGCCCTGACGGCAGGATGACCGGCTATGTGCTGTACGAGTATAACCGGTTTGACAAGTCCCAAAAAACCTCCTATAATCCTGATGGAACGCTGCAGGCAAAGCATGTATACGAGTTCAGCAACGGCGACAAGAGGACCCGGCGCACCGAATATGACGCTTCGGGAAAGGCCGCTGCCGTGACCCTGTATGAATACGATGCAAGCGGTAAAAAATGCGGGAAAAAACTTCTGGACGCGAACGGGACCCTGAAAAAATACGATGTCTATGAACGGGACAGCCGCGGCAAAAAACTGAAAAAAACAACACATACCGCTTCAGGGAAGATGCTGCACTACGTGACCTACGTGTATGACAGGGATGGAAGGGACCTGAAAAAAGAAAAATTCACCGCGCAGAACAGGCTGATCGGCTACAAGAGCTATGAATACGACCAATCGGGCCGAAAGTCAAAAAAATCTGAATTCGACGCTTCAGGCTCACTGGCGCGGTACACGGTTTATTATTATTAACTATGGCTCATTCCGTAATGTTGGGATTTAAATGTAAAAAAACAAGGAGAAAAAGACAGCCACGGAGTCACGGAGTACACAGAGAAAGATGCAGGGTTTTTTTGTTACAGACCTGATCTGAATTTTTTCAAAGCATAAATACGGATGAAACTGGATGGGGCATAGATACGTTTACTGTTTACTCTGTCATTTCGAATCGCGCAGCGATGAGAAATCTTAATCGGTACAATAGATTTCCCCCGGCTATAAATGACATATCTATACCTCTGTGCTCTCGGTGTCTCACTGGCTGCCTTTCCCAAAAATTCGGAAAAAGTGAAAAACCAGGCCTGGCGCTATATGATCCTCACCATTTCCGAAAGCACGTTTTTCCAGAAAGGAGTGGGCACGTCTTTTCGGATTTTTTCAAATTCTTCAGGCGTATAGACCAGCACATCAAAGGGAACATCAAGATCATACAGCTGGGGATACTCAAGGGGCCGCTCAATAAAGGGTCTGGTACTATGCGCGACCAGCAGCAGATCTATATCGCTGTCGCAATCAAAGGTATCCGAGGCCAGGCTTCCGAAGATATACGCCTCAATTACGGTACCTTCAAGAAGCCCGGTTATTCTCTTGATAAAGGCCTCTTTGCTGCGGCCACGCAGAAAGGATTCTTTCTTGATAACCATATCATGCTTTAAGCTCATGAATAGCCCTGTCTATAATAATCTGAGCATTGTCAACCGCCTCACGGGCCTGTTTCTCAGAGATGATCTCAAAGGGCGCGCCTTCGGGAAACGCGTCAGGGTAACGCGACGATATATAATAGATATCCAGTTGTTTGCCCGCTTCCAGCACGTCACTGTTGACGTTTATCTTACGGGCGATCATGACAATCGAATGCCCTCTCACCTCATATTCGCGATAATAGGCAATTGCTTTAATGGCTTTTTCAGCAGCCTGCTGGCACAAAAAACAGACCTGTGAATAATAACCGCTGCCAAGGCCCTGCCGTGCCCATGATATATCATTAACCGCCTGCTTTAGCCAATCGTGGGCCCGTTGTTTCTGCGACATCAAAGTACCTGCACTTCAGCATGATGGAATCTGAAGTTTATATAACACACAATAAAATTTCTGTCAAGGTATTAACCCGCAGACTGACCAAACCGATAAAATCCCGCTGTCGCCCCTTTTTTTATTGACGCGTGTTTAAAACACGTTCAGCATAGACGGCATATCCCTTCATGATCGAGGACACCATGCGTTATAAACATCTAATCATCGCGATATTATTCATACTCATTACCGGAAATGTTATGTATTCCTACTCGCAGGAACATACGGCACAGCGGCCCGCAGGCGCGGAAGCAGTTACAGCCGAAACCGCTGATACGGCCGACGGCAGTGTTCAGCCGGATGTTCCGGGATCCGCGGATCAGGCAACGGCAGATGAAACGGCCGCACTCCCGGAACAAAACAATTCTCCGGATGAAGACCGGAAATCCACCGTGTCCCTGTGGTCCCTGTTCAGAAAAGGCGGCCCGTTCATGTGGCCGATCCTCCTCTTTGCCGCGATCGCGTGCGGCTTTATCGTAGAGCGGTTCATTGTGTTCAAAAAGGCGAACCTGAACCCGCGTGAATTCATCGAGGAGCTCAATGATAAAATATCCGGTGGAGAGCTGAAATCAGTGGAGGCCTTCTGCGCGGCCAATGATTACATACTTTCCAGGATCATCCTGAAAGGGCTGAAGCTCCGCTCCCTGGGCCATGACCGGGTCGAGAAGGGCCTTGCCGTTGCTGGCTCGGTACAGGTCGCCGCCCTTGAACGCGGCCTGAACGTCCTCTCGTCGCTCGGCAACATCGTCCCCATGCTGGGCTTTCTGGGCACGGTTTCAGGGATGATCAGCGCGTTCAGCAGGATCGCCTCCGCGGACCAGGTGAACGCGCGGCTGGTAGCGGGCGGCATTGAAGAGGCGCTGCTCACCACTGCGGCCGGGCTCATTGTCGCGATCCCCACGCTCTTCTTTTACAACTATTTTGTCCACCGCATCGAGGTGTTCATCGCCGACGTTGAAAAGATATCCTCGGACATAGTGGAAAAGATGATCGAGGAGACCCATGGCTAAGATCAGAAAAATGATCTCCATGACATCGGAAGTATCAACCGCTTCCATGTCTGACATCGCGTTCCTGCTGATCGTTTTTTTCATGGTCGCTTCGGTGTTCACGATCAAGGACGGCCTGCACCTGACTATTCCTGATAAAAACAAAAAACCGGTCGTCATCTCCGCGCAGGACGTGATCACCGTCACGGTTCCGGACAGCGACAGGATATTCATTGATTCAAAGCCGGTCACGATGGATGATTTTGAAACCGTGCTGGCCGGCCTCAGCGGCGAAAAAAAACGGCACGTGCTTCTGAAGATAAACCGGGACGTTCCCTATCACCGGGCCGTGTCCCTGATCGACGCGGTAAAATACACGGGCATTACCCGGCTTTCGGTAAAAATGCTCTAGGCGGCGCGATGTTTATCACGAAACGGCATAAAGCGAAATCACTGATCCCCGTGGCATCCATGGCGGACATCGCGTTTTTACTGCTCATATTCTTCATGCTCTCCAGCATCCTTGAGATGGAAAAGGAAATACCGCTGAACCTTCCCGAATCGCGGATCATGAAAAGCGAAACCGCGAAATACTTCAATGTTTACATTACTCCTGACGGCGGATTTTATTACAACAATGAAGCAGGCACAGCTGACGGCCTGGTGCGGTACGCGCGGTACCGGGCAACGGGAAACAGCGACATCAAGGCGCTGATCAACGCGGACCGAGACATATCGTTCAGGTACATCAACCAGGCCCTTGACGCGCTCAAGGAAGCGGGCGTGCACAGCGTGGTCATGGTATGCAAAAAGAAGAGCACGGGGGGACGATGACAGCCGGGACCCTGCGCCGCTCTGCCCTTGTACGCTATTTCCGCCTCAGGCCGGCGCTTTCCTGGTCGCTCCTGTCGTTCACGGTGATGATGCTCGTGATCATCACCTTTCGCTGGACACCGGGATATGACGAGCCTGATTTCGTCGACCTCTCCCGGTTCGAAATGGTCGAGTTCAGGCTCGAGGCGCCGGCGGAACCCGAGCCGGAAGTATCGGTGACTGACGACGCGGCACCGCCCGAGGAAACGGAGGAGCCGCTTGATTTCGGGGACGAACACGGCGATTTCTCCGCGATCACGAGCGGCGCGGTGCCGCCGCGGCCCCAGTATTCATCCCTTCCCGAGTATCCCCGCTCGATGAGGAGCGCCGGTATCGAGGGAGTCGTGGTCATTGAACTCGGCATTAATACGGACGGCACGGTCCTCTACGGAAAAATCGTGCGTTCCATGGGCAGGGAATTCGACCGGGCGGCAATCGAATGGGTAAAAAGAATTTCATTCTATCCGGCGCTTGACCCTGACAACAAACCCTTTGCATGCAGAATCAACCTTCCTATTAAATTTAAACTTGACAATTAAACTCTTTTTAGAGATATTCAAATATGGATATGCTCTATTTTAAAATTTTTTATAAAACTATCTTGACGAAATAAATATTATGTGCAAATATTTTAAAAAATCGCGTTAATCAGTAAAATCCATAAAAAATAGATAAACCTGTACTGATTAATATTGCTCTTTTCAATGATTGGCCCTGCAATCAAAAAGAGGGGAATTACTATCATGACCACAAAGGGATAAGACAAGCGGCGTTCCTTTATGGTCTTCCGTGAATTACATCCTGGACAGTTTCAAATTTTCTGGTCTCATTGTTTGGGATAATTTTTATATTTTCTTTGAGGTGTTTTATGGCTACACAAATCTATGCCGGAAATCTCTCGTACAGCATGACAGTGGACAACCTGAAGGAGCTCTTTGAGCAGCATGGAGAAGTCACTTCAGCAAAAATTGTTACTGATCGGGAGTCCGGCAGGTCCAAAGGCTTTGGTTTTGTAGAAATGGCCAGCGACGATGCCGCCCGCGTCGCGATCACCAGTCTCAATGACTCAGTGATCCAGGGAAGGAACATCAGGGTTAACTTTGCCAAGCCGCGAAAGGATTTCAGAGGACAGAACGAACAGCAGCAGCAGTCCTGACAGGGACAAGAGCAGCCTTTTTAAGGTCTCGACTCAATTATTTCCCGGAGAAGGGTCTTCAACGCCGGGGAATCATCAGCGGAAAGGATTTTCCTGAGGAAATCGTTCTGTGATGTGAGTTTCTTCATTATTTCTCCTCTTTCAGATGATGAGAGATGAATGAATTCAACATCATTTTTGAGGATTTCCCTGATTTTCCGCAGGCTCACAAGAAGTGGTTCAATATCAGAAGGGATGTCCTTTTCAATATCCTTTCTGATTTTCGCTGCCAGTGATGGTGATGCTCCGGATGTTGATACTGCCACTATTAAATCCCCCCTGCGAATCGAGGAAGGAACAATAAAGGAACAGTTATCAGGGTCATCAACCGCGTTGATAAATATGTTCAGTTGTTCCGCTTCCCGGAAAACCTCCCTGTTCACCGCTGAATCGTCAGTCGCGCTGAAGACAAGGGAAGCGCCCCTGAGGTCGCCCGGTTCGTATTTTCTGCCCTCAATGGAAATCATCTCACCGTTTTCACGGGCAATCTTTTCAATATCGGCGTGCACTTCAGGGGAGATCACGGTCACCAGCGCGCCCGCGTCGAGCAGGTCCCTGACCTTGCGGCAGGCGACCTCTCCTCCGCCGACCACAACGGTCCGCTTTCCCGAAAGGTTCAGCATCACCGGATAATACATCAGCGTTTGCTCCTGAGCTCTTCAGGGACCGGAAATTCCTCACCGACCGCGCGGAGCTCATCCAACATTTCATCGGTCAGGCCGATCTCTTCATCCGAGAGATAACACTGCGGGTCCGGCGCCCAGTAATCGTTATAGGTGCGGAACGCCCTGACCCGCATGGCGCCCGTGCACAGTTCACGGTAGCGGCACAGGCGGCAGCGCCCTTTTATATAGTCAGCCTTGTGCTTGAGGCCCCGCATCAGGGGGTCGCTCTCGTCCATCCAGATATCGCCGAAGCTGCGTTCCCGGATGTTGCCGAAGGTGTAGTCCTGCCAGAACTGGTCAGGATGCACATTGCCGAAGAAGTCTATGTTCGAAATGCCGACTCCGGTCGAGTTCGCGCCGCCGCCGTTCCAGGCCAGAAGGGCGCGCACCGACCCGGCCCGTTCGGGATCGGTATCCATGAGCTTGCGGTACAGGTAAACGCCGTCGGCGTGGTTGTCAACCGTGAGGATATTGATGTCGAGCCCGCGCCTGAAATAATCGGCGGTCCGCTCGATAATGATGTCCATGGCGTGCCGGGACTCTTCGTGGGTCAGGTCCTCGGCGAAAAGGTTGCCCCCCCTGCCCGAATACACCAGGTGGTAAAAACAGGCGCGGTTTATGCCTTCCCGCTCGATAAAATCAAAAATGCGGTGCAGGTCCCGATAGTTCCTCTCGGTAAGGGTAAGGCGCAGGCCCACGCGCTGGTCAACGGCGCGGCAGTTTTCGAATCCCTTCATCGCTTTTTTATAGGCGCCCTCGACCCCGCGGAAGCGGTCGTTCACGTCCTCCATGCCGTCAAGGCTTATGCCCACGTAAACCACGCCGGAGTCCTTGATGCGCCTGGCGTTGTCGCGGTCGATCAGTGTCCCGTTCGTTGAGATGACCGGCCTCAGGTTCTTTTTTGCCGCGTGAGCGATAAGCTGAAACAGGTCTTTGCGCATCAGGGGCTCGCCCCCAGAAAAGAGCAGCGAGGGTACCTCAAATGCCGCCAGGTCGTCGACCAGGGCAAGGCCCTCTGCAGTGGTGAGCTCGCCCTCGTACGCGCGCGCCTCTGAATCGGTGTAGCAGTGAACGCACCGCAGGTTGCAGGTCCTGGTGGTGCTCCACACCACGATCGGCCTTCGCTCTTCTGCGCTCAACTGCAGCCGGTGCGGCGCGTTCCCGTGGCAGTCGGGGCCGGCCTTGGTCCCGTACCGCAGGGAATCCCCGGTTGACGTTCCGCCGCAAAAAAGTTTTCCTATATCTATCATGTCATCTCCCTTGTGTTCCACTCGTTAAACCGGTCTGAAAAATAAGCGACACGCTCTTTTTTATATTCCTTGAGCGACTTCAGGCTCAGGTAGTCGTTAATTCCTGTTTCGCGCGAAAAACGGCTGACCAGCGCGGACAGTTCATTTTCATCCGGCGCGTGCACCATGGCGAACAGGGGATACTCCCACTTTCCCGGGTACACGGTCCGGGCATACAGATGCGACACGGACGGTTCGTTCTTGAGCAGCTCTGCCGCCCGTTCAAGCTGCCCGTCGCTATCGGGCTTCCACGCGGTCATCGCGTTCGCCCGAAACCCGGCCTTGTGGTGCCGCAGTACCGCGGAATATCGGCGCAGCACGCCCCGCTGTTTGAGCGAATTGCCGGTCGCGAGCAGAATGGCCTCATCCAGCCTTCCCTTTCGTTCTTCGATGATGCGGATGAACGGCCGCTCCACAAGGGGCAGGTCCGCCTGCAACAGCCGCACCGCCTCTTTTTCCTCCGGCGAAAGGCCGCCTGAAGGAGCTGTCTCGATCGCGCCGCTTTCGCTGGCCCCGTTATCGCCGGTGCCGTCAAGGGTAAACTTTACCCCGAGCTTAAAGAGCTTCTCGTTTCTCAGCACGAGGAATTCACGCGCGCGAGCCCCAGCGGCCAGGGAAGCGACCGTTCTGTCAAGGAGGTCCTTCCCTTCAACGGCAAGGGTGAACCACAGGTTATAGCGGTGGTCCCTGAGATAATTGTGGCTCACGCCGGGATGGCTGTTAACCAGGGACGCGCCCCGGTCGACATCCGCGTCAGCGAGGCTGAACGCGACCAGGGACGACACGTATCCCAGCGAGGCCGCGTTAAATATCCCGGAGATATTGCGGATGACACCCTCATGCTTCATCTTTATCAGGATCGCGGCAGCCTGCTTCACCGGCAGGCCCGTGTCGCGGGCAAGCTCTGAAACCGGGTCAGGGACAAGGGGAATGTCGCGCTGGACCCTGGTGAGCAGCGTTTTTTCTTCAGCGGTATAGTTCATTGGCATTTCTCCGGCACATACACGCAGTAGGGCTCGCCTTCGAGGTAATCGTCCTTTTCATAATACGCCCTGGCCCTGCACCCGCCACAGAAGACCCGGTACTCGCAGCATCCGCAGGTACCCTTGAGCGCGTTAAAGTCCCTGAGTGAGAGGAACAGTTCGGAGGTCTCCCATATTTCCCTGAACGGGGTCCGGTACACGTTGCCCGCGACAAGAGGCAGGTAACCGCAGGGCTGAACATCCCCCCGGTTTGATATGAAACACACGCCGGTACCGGCAAGGCACCCGCGGGTCATCGCGGCCATGCCGTCCTGTTCGAAGGTTATGGTACGGCCCTCCTCTTTCGCGCGCTGGCGGATGATGCGGTAATAATGCGGCGCGCAGGTCGCCTTGAGCTCAAGGGCCGTTTCCCGGGAGCGGTCGTAAAACCAGTTCAGCACCTCTTCGTATTTTTCCTTGGAAATCATTTCGGTGTCGGCGATCTCGACGCCGCACCCCACGGGGACCAGCATGAATATATGGAGCGCTCTGGCCCCTTCCCTCTCCGAAAGGCGGAGGATGTCTTCGATCTGGTCCACGTTGCGCCGGGACACCGTGCAGTTGAACTGGAACTCGACCCCGGCCTCGCGGACAAACCGCGCGCCCTGAAGGGCCAGGTCGAATGATCCCGGAATGCCCCTGAACGAATCATGGGTCTCGGCGTCCCTGCCGTCAATGGATATGCTCACGCGCTGCACGCCGGAGTCTTTTATCCTGCGGGCAACATCGCGGTCGATGAGGGTGCCGTTCGATGCAAGGGCCGTGCGCAGGCCGAGCGACGAGGCGTATGAAGCGATGTCGAAAATGTCTTTCCGGTACAGGGGCTCGCCGCCGGTGAGCACCAGTATCGGGTTATACGGTGACGCGATCTGCCGCATCACGCCCTTGATCTGCTCGAGCGAGGCCTCGCCTTCGAAAAGCGAATCATCGGCTTCGGCCCGGCAGTGCCTGCAGCGGAGGTTGCAGCCCTTGGTAAGTTCCCAGAAAATCAGCCGTGGCTCATGTTTTATCTTCATTCCTGAACAGTTCCTTAATCATACGGGTTTTTTCGCGGAGGTCTTCACAGTCGAAGTCTCCCTGCCTGATCGACGCCTGGTAACCCTTGAGCGCCATAATGGGATTATGCAGGGTCTTGGTCATGATCTGCCGGGTCAGCTCGTCGATAACGCGGAAATCCTCGTCCGACAGGTGCTTGAGCTTTCTTCTCCGGTATTTGTTGACTTCACGGTCGCGGATCGTGTTGAACGTATTACGGATGCTTTCAATCACCGGTACTATTTCAAGCTCCTCGTACCACTGCATAAAGTCGTTCGTGCTCGACTCAATAATATCACGCGCCCGGTCGACTTCACCGAGGCGGCTTTTCAGGTTCTCGTCAGCGATCTTTTTCAGGTCGTCAATATTAAAAAGAAAAACATCGTTCAGGGATATCACTTCAGGATCAATATTTCGGGGCACCGCTATGTCGATGACAAACAGGGGACGGCCCTTTCTTTTTCTGCCAAGCTCCTTCATCATCTCACCGGTAATGATAAAGTCAGGGGATGATGCGGTAGATATCACGATATCTGCCTGCACCAGGCCCCGCGACAGCTCGTCAAGGCTGATGATATCGGCACGCGTGTTCAACTCTTCCACGATCCTCTCGGCGTTGCACCGTGTCCTGTTGGCCACAATGATCTCCCTGATCTCGTACTTGGTGAAGTACTTTAAAATGAGCTCGCCCATTTCACCCGCGCCGATCAGGAGCGCCGTTTTGGATGAAAGGTCGTCGAACACCTTTTTGGCCTGTTCGCAGGCGATGTACGCTATCGAAAGAGGGTTGCGCGCGATATCGGTGTCGGTCTTGACCTTCTTGGCGCAGTGGAACGCGTGGTGGAAAAGACGGTTCAGCACCACGCCCGTGTTGCCGCTCTCCGCGGCGATGCGGTACGCCTCTTTGAACTGGCCCAGTATCTCGTTCTCTCCGATGACCATCGAGTCAAGGGAGGACGCAACCGCAAGGCAGTGTTTCACCGCGTCACGCGCGGTCCGGGCGTAAAAATACTCCTGCACGTCGCCCGCGTGCCTTCCGGAAAGCTCTTTGAGCAGGCCCCACAGGGCAGCCGAACCGCGCTCCATGTCGGTAGCGGTATAGTATATCTCGACCCTGTTGCACGTCGAAAGGTACAATATCTCGGTGATCCCGGCACAGCGCGCCCTGTAGAGAAATTCGGGGATGTTCTCAGCCGTGAGGGCAAACTTCTCGCGCAGCTCAACCGGCGCGGTTTTGTGGCTCAGGCCGAGCACCTGTATTTCAGCGGCCTCTCCCCTGTTGATGTTTTTTTTCACGTTCATTATGATAAAACTGAAACTAAAGACTCCTCCATGGCCTGTGCGGTTTTTTCAAGCTCGGCCGTGCCGTGCGCCGTGCACAGGAACCCGACTTCGTATCCCGAAGGCGAAAGGTATATTCCCCGGGAAAGCATTTCACGGTGAAAAGCGGCAAAAAGTTTCATGTCGCAGGATTTGACTTGGCCCAGTGACGAGATCTCTTTTTTATCGGTAAAATAGCAGGCGAATATGGATTCCCTCTGCAGAACCAGGAACTTCCCTTCAAAGCGCTGCAACACCGGTTTCAGCAGCCCGGCGAAGGCCTCACCCAGGTGATGAAGGCTGGCGTACGCCCCGGTCCGGTCAAGCTTTTCCAGTGTGGCGATACCTGCCGCCATGGCAAGCGGGTTTCCCGAAAGGGTCCCGGCCTGGTACACCGGCCCGTCAGGCGCAATCCTGGCCATGATGTCGGCCCGGCCCCCGTACGCCCCCACGGGAAGGCCGCCGCCGATAATTTTCCCCAGGGTGGTGAGGTCAGCCCTGACCCCGTAATATTCCTGCGCGCCGCCGCGGGCGAGCCTGAACCCGGTGATCACTTCGTCGAAGATCAGGAGTATTCCCTTTTTGTCGCACAGGGCGCGCGCGCCGCTCAAAAAGTCGATGTCCGGGGGGATCATGCCGTAGTTGCAGGGAAGCGGCTCCATGATCACCGCGGCTATGGTTTCGCCTTCCCTTTCAACGGTTTCGGTGAGGCGTTCAAGGTCATTAAACGGAAGCACGATCGTGTCAGACGCGTTCTTCGCGGTCACGCCCGCGGAATCAGGCGTGCCGAACGTGGCCAGGCCCGAGCCTCCCGCAACGAGCAGATGGTCAGCGTGGCCGTGATAACATCCGTCGAATTTTATTATTCTGTCCCTGCCCGTGTGCCCGCGCGCGAGGCGGACGGCGCTCATCACGGCTTCAGTGCCCGAATTGACAAAGCGCACCTTTTCAATGGAAGGGAAGCGCTCGAGCACCATGTCCGCGAGCTCGACCTCAAAGGGATTGGGCGTGCCGAAGCTGGTCCCGCTCTGCGCGGCGCCGGTCACCGCGGCGATAACGGCCGGGTCAGCGTGCCCGAGTATGAGCGGGCCCCAGGACATGCAGTAGTCGATATATTCGTTGCCGTCCACGTCAAACAGGCGCGGGCCGGCGCCTTTCTTCATGAAAACGGGCTCGCCGCCCACTGACTTGAAGGCCCTGACCGGCGAATTAACGCCGCCGGGCATCGCCCTGAGCGCCCTGCGGTACAGCTCCCGTGATTTGTCGATTGCCATGCGTGACTCCTAAAACCACTGTTCCCGGCACACGTCCCGGGTATGGTACGAAATTATCATGTCAGCCCCGGCCCTGAAAATCGAGGTCAGTATCTCAACCGCGAGGGCGCGCTCGTTGCCGAAGCCCTGCGCGGCCATGATTTTGACCATGGAATATTCCCCGCTGACGTTATAGGCGCACAGGGGAAGGTCCGTGGCGGAGCGGACCGCTGCGATGATATCAAGGTACGCCAGCGCCGGTTTGACCATGAGGATGTCCGCGCCTTCCTCCTCGTCGAGCAGGGCCTCGCGCAGCGCCTCGCGCGCGTTGCGGCAGTCCATCTGGTAGGCCCTGCGGTCGCCGAACTGCGGCGCGCTTCCCGCCGCGTCCCTGAAGGGGCCGTAAAACGCGGAAGAATACTTCACCGCGTACGAGAGTATGGGCAGGTTTTCGAACCCGTCCGCGTCAAGGGCCTGGCGGATGCGGCCCACCCTTCCGTCCATCATGTCAGAAGGCGCGACCATGTCGCAGCCCGCGCGCGCGTGGGAGAGCGCCGTTTTCTCGAGCAGTTCCAGGGTCGGGTCGTTTGCCACGGTACCGTTGCTGACAATACCGCAGTGACCGTGGCTCGTGTATTCACACAGGCACACGTCGGTGATCACCATAAGTTCCGGAAACTCCCGCTTCAGTGAACTCACCGCGCGCTGGACAATGCCGTCCTCTGCATACGCGCCGCTGCCCACGTCGTCCTTCTCAGCGGGAATGCCGAAAAGCAGCACGGATTCAATGCCCGCCTTCATGTCCGATTCCACGTCTTTGAGCAGATTATCGATGCAGACGCGGTCAATTCCGGGCATTGAGGCGATCTGCTCGCGCTTATCCCTGCCCTCAACCACGAAATACGGCATGATCAGCTTTTTGCGGTCAGGCACGGTTTCAGCGGTAAGATCGCGAATAATTCGGGAAGACCGGTTCCTTCTGGGCCTCCAGGGGCTTTCCATGGCACTACCTCGCATATAGTATGGAGTGTTAGTATTGAAAAGAAGCCCGCATTTGGCAAGTATTTTTACCGGTTGACTGAAGCCTGGGATGCTGCAGGGCAGAGAGATGAAGGTGATATAATATGAAATTTATACATAATCAGGGCACTAAAGTTAAATAAGTGGGCCACCCGTCATCCGATCCGGGAGAAATGTCTTTAACCATATAGGTGCCCCTGGAAGTTCCATCGGTAACCCAGAGTTCTTTACCATGAGTACCGTCATCAGCTGTAAAATAAAGTTTATCATTGAGCTCGGTAAAATATCCAGGGTAGCCGTCTCCTGTGGGATTAATGTCTTTCAGCATAAAAGTGCCATCATCAGTACCATCCGTAATCCAAAGTTCAAACCCGTCAGTTCCGTTACTGGCCTGAAAGTACAGTGCACTATTCATTATAATAAAATTTTTAGGTCCCCCGTCACCTATAGGATTAATGTTTTTAACCATTACCGTACCAGCTTCCGTACCATCAGTGACCCATAACTCGGAACCATTCGTACCGTCATTGGCCTGGAAATACAGCATACCGTCAAACTCGATAAAAAGATTCGGAGAACTGTCACCCGATGTATTGATATTCGTCAGCATTACCGTACCAGCTTCCGTACCATCGGTGACCCATAACTCGGAACCATTCGTACCGTCATTGGCCTGGAAATACAGTTTCCCGTCAAATTCAGTTAAATCCGAGGGATCACTGTCTCCCGATGTATTGATATCCGTCAGCATTACCGTACCAGCTTCCGTACCATCGGTGACCCATAACTCGGAACCATTCGTACCGTCATTGGCCTGGAAATACAGTTTCCCGTCGAATTCAGCAAAATCCAAGGGATCACTGTCACCTGTAGGATTAATATTTTTTACCATGACAGTACCATCACTGGTTTCATCAGTGACCCAGAGTTCTGCGCCATTGGTACCATCGGTTGCCTGAAAGTACAGTTTTCCGTCAAATTGAATTAAATGTCTTGCGTTACTATTACTGAAACCTTCTTCAGGATTTATATCTTTCACCATGACCGTACCTTCATCCGTACCATCTGTTGACCATAACTCTCTACCATATTCAGGAACACCGGCCTGAAAATAAAGTTTGCCATTCAATTCAGTAAAATTTGCCGGATCACTGCTCCCAGATAAACGAATGTTTTTAACCATAAAGGTCCCATCAGTAGTACCATCTGTTACCCAGAGTTCTGAGCCATTTATACCATCATCGGCATTAAAGTATAATTTCCCATTCAATTCAGTGAAGTGATTTGGATTGCTGTCGCCGTGCAACGAGTTTATTTCCTTCAGCATGCCCGTTCCTTTTGCCGTTCCATCAGTTCCCCAGAGCTGTACATAAATAGTACCTTTTGCTGAAAAAACCATCAATGCCGAAGTGATAGTCGGGTCAGACGCCGCTGCACATGTTGTTGTATCGCCACTATCACTACACGATGAAAAAAGAAAAAGAATAAATATTATGTATAACACACCGATCACATGGCGATAAATTGTAAACATACTGCTTCCCCAATAAATATTTTTAATCAGGTAATTTGACAAAAATATATAATGTATTATTGTAGTGTCAATTGATAAATTAGAGTTATCCGGCATTATAAACTCTATTTTATTAACCGGAATCTCGTCCTTTTTACCCTCAATAAAATTTCTTACTTGATTTGTAAGGTCGATCTCTTTATCAATACCCGTTACATGAGATAAATCACGGTACCGGCATATACAGGCGAAATGAAGACAATACGAATCGGAACACGGGGAAGCAGGCTCGCCCTGGCCCAGGCAGAGGATGTCCGGTCACGCCTGGCCGCCCTTTTTCCGGACACGGCCTTTGAAACCGTGACCATCAAGACCACGGGCGACAAGATCCTTGACGCGCCGCTGTCGAAAATAGGCGACAAGGGCCTGTTCACCAAGGAGCTCGAGCAGGAGCTTCTCGCGGGCACCATCGACTGCGCGGTGCATTCAATGAAAGACATGCCCACAAAGCTGCCTGACGGCCTGGGCATAGTTGCCGTGACCGAACGGCTTGACCCCAGGGACGTTCTCGTGTCCAAAAACGGAAAAAAACTGAGTGACTTCAACGCGGGCGACACCATTGCCACCAGCAGCCTGAGGCGGCGCGCGCAGATCATGGCCCTGGTGCCGGGAATTCGCGTTGTTGACATGAGGGGAAACATTATAACCCGCATGGAAAAACTCCAGGCCAATGCCGAAATTGACGGCATGATCCTGGCGCACGCCGGAATCGCGCGCCTGGGCATGGACCGGGTGATCACCGAGATCATTGCCACGGAGCAGGTTCTTCCCCCGGTCGGGCAGGCAGCCCTGGCCATCGAGTCGCGCGCCGGTGACCGTGAAACGAACAAATATTTCACCGCGCTCAACCACGAGCAGACTGAAAAAGAAATTTCATGCGAACGGGCTTTTCTTGCGAGGCTTGAGGGGGGATGCCAGGTGCCCATAGCCGCCTTGTGCCGCATGCAGGGGCCCTCCCTGCACCTTTCCGGCCTCGTCGCCTCCCTTGACGGGAACATCATATTTCGGGACCGCATCAGCGGCGGCCCTGACGAAGCCGAAGCTCTCGGCACGAAGCTCGCGGAAACGCTTCTTGAAGCGGGAGCGCAAAAAATACTTGATGAAATATACCGATGCTGACCACAGATAAGTGAGGATGACTGCAATGCCGCAAAAAGGAACAGTATATCTTGTCGGGGCCGGTCCGGGCGACTACGGCCTTCTCACCATCCGCGCGAAGGAGCTCATCGAGCAGGCTGACGTTCTGGTGTACGATAACCTGGTAAACCCGAGAATCGTGAGCCTGTGCGCTGAAAACTGCGAAAAGATATACGTGGGCAAATCAGGGGCCCATCACAGCATGGAGCAGGATGACATCAACCGTCTCCTGGTAGTTAAAGCAAAAGAAGGCGGCATTATCGTGCGCCTCAAGGGGGGCGACCCCTATATCTTCGGCCGCGGCGGCGAAGAGGCCCTGGAGCTCGCGGACGCGGGCATTCGCTTCGAGCTGGTCAACGGCATATCGTCCGCGTACGCGGTGCCCACCTTTGCCGGAATACCGGTGACCCACCGTGGCATAGCCGCGTCCGTCGCCTTTATAACCGGTCACGAGGACCCGACCAAGGAGGACAGCGACCTCCACTGGGACAGGCTCGCCACCGCCGTACAGACCCTGGTCTTTCTCATGGGAGTTAAAAACATCCCGCTGATAACCTCTGAGCTGATTAAAAACGGCAGAAGCCCTGAAACGCCGGTCGCGGTGATCCGCCGCGGCACCTACCCAACCCAGCAAACCGTGACCGGGACCCTTGAAAACATTGAACAGAAGGTGCGCGAGGCCGGGATCAAACCGCCGGCGATCATCGTTGTGGGGGAAGTCGTTTCCCTGAGAGAAAAAATATCCTGGTTCGACACCAGGCCCCTGTTCGGCAAATCCATTGTGGTGACCCGTTCCCGGGAACAGTCCTCAGACCTTGTCGCGGGCCTTCTTGAACTCGGGGCCCGGGTGATCGAGGCCCCATCAATAAAAATCATCCCGCCCGAAGACAGGGGCCCGGTCACAAGGGCCCTGAACAATCTCGGCGCCTATGACTGGATCGTTTTTACGTCCGCCAACGGGGTCGATTACTTCTTCAGGTATCTGGGCGAAGCCGGCCTCGATTCACGGGCGCTCGCCGGGTCACGCGTATGCGCCATAGGTCCCGGCACCGCGAACAGGCTCCTGGGCCGCGGCATCACCGCTGACCTGGTTCCGGCGCGCTTCATCAGCTCGGGCATCATCGAGGAGCTGGCCGCGCGTGACGAGATCAAAGGGAAAAAATTCCTCCTGCCCAGGGCGGACATAGCGCCCGGGGACTTAAGCCGTGAACTGGCCGAAAAGGGCGCGGCCCTGGTCGATGACATCACGATCTACTGCACCGTGCGTGAAGACATCCCCCCTGACAGCGAAACAGCGTCCCTTCTTCAAAACAGGGCTGTTGACTGCGTTACCTTTACCAGTTCTTCAACGGCAAAAAACTTCGCCTCGATCCTCAACGGGCTCGGCGTGACCGATTTTTCCGGATTCCGCTGCGCGGCGATCGGCCCGATCACCGCTGAAACCGCGCGCGGCCTCGGATTTTCCGTGGACTGCGCTTCTGAAGAGCACAGCATTCCGGGATTGATCAGGTCGCTGATACAATTCTTTAACCGCGGGTAAACTTCTTTAATCTACCGGTCCCGTACTACAACTTTTCACTAATATAAACTCCCCATAAAAAAAAGTTTATAGTTTTATTCTTTTGTGCAGAAAAAGATAATGACAAATAAAATTCCATCTCATATATTAGATAGGTCTTAAATTCGCTGACGGGGTATAACCATGGCCAATATCGTCTCACGGGTATTTCTACAAAAATATGAAGACAAGGATTACCTGACGAGAAAAAAAGCCGGCCTTATTTTATTCTTCGCCTTTGCGGTAATGATTGCCCTGAACCTGGGGGCCCTGATCTCATTGTCAATCAGTGTTGAACGAGCAAAAGGTTTTGCACAGTCCGCCATTCCCGCTTCAATCATTTCAATTATCGTTATAATACTGGTAAAAATAGGCAAATCAAACATCGGCGCCCATATTTTCGTTTCACTCTGCACCCTGGTTGTCATTGCGGGATTTTTCAATAAAGAGCCTCTTGTTGCCTACAATACCATGGTGTATTTCATGTTCGTGGTGCTTGTTTTCGCTGCCGCCTTTTCAACAAAAATAATAGCGTCAATACTGATGGGAGCGTTTGTTCTTGCCGACATAGGTTATTTTTTATTACACAAAAGCAATCCTGATCCGGTTGTTGCCTCGATCATCAAAGTCGGCCTGGTTGACAGCCTCGCGGCGCTCTTTCTCGCCTATTTCATCAGCCTGCTTTCCATAACCATGCTTCAAAATTCGCTGAACATGATAAACGATGAAAAGAAAAAGAACGACACCCAGATGAACGAGATGAAAAACCTTTACGGCATCATCAAGGAAAGCGCCCGTAAAATATCGTCCTTTGCTGAAAACCTTTTTTCGAAAACACAAAACTTTTCGAAAAACCTTCAGACCCAGGCAATTTCTGCTGGAGACATCAACACAAAGGCATCCTCTGCGGCGGACACCATTGCCGGAACCGCCAGCAACATACAGGAACAGTATTCATCCGTCATGGCCCTGGTAGAATCGATAAACAACCTCGCCATGGAGACCGACCAGCTCAAACAGGGGTCAGGCGACGTGAGGTCAGCCTTCAGCTCGGTCATCGACCTCGCCCGTGACGGTGAAAACGCGGTGGCCAACATTGACAAGAACTCACGCGAGCTCATCGAGAGCACTTCGCGGCTTTCTTCTATCATGGTCATCCTTGAAGACCTGTTTGACAAAATTCAGCTCCTCGCCCTGAATGCCGCGATTGAAGCTGCCCGGGCCGGTGACCAGGGAAAGGGCTTCGCCGTTGTCGCGGACGAGGTAAACAAGCTTTCCGAAAAATCGATGACCAGCCTCAAGGAGATCAACCAGCTCATAAGCTCGAACGTCAAGGGCGCCGAAGACGGGAGCCAGAACATCGACATTATCATCCGCCTGATTAAACAGATATTTGAAACAATCAACATGCTCGACTCGCGGTCAAAAGACATCTTCAGCCATATCAACAACCAGGAACAGATTAAAGATGAAATTGAAGTTAAAATCGATGACCTGAAGCACAGAAGCGTCGAGATAAAAGACAGCACCGGAGAGCAGAAACAGATGCTAAATTCAATCGCGGAAAAAATATCAGAAATAAATTCGCTGATCCAGTCAAACACCTCAGTGGCGGAAGAGCTTTCTCTTGCGGCGGAAGAACTCGCCCAGGTCGCCGAAGGCCTGAACCAGCGGGTCACCGGGAACGACTGACCGTTAAATCTTCACAGAAGAACATGCTCCGACTCGGCCTGCTCGTCCGCCTGTTTCACGCCCCGGCTGAAATACTTTACCAGCTTTACCCTTCTGCCCCTATCCGAATATTCTACTGTGTCAAAAATATTCATCGACATCAGGATTCCCCTTCCGTGATAAAGATTTTTCTTGTCACCCATGCCTTTCACTTTATCCAGAAGAGCATGATAATCGAACCCCTGCCCGTCATCCCTGACGGTATACTCGACTCCCCTGCTCGTGATCACGCATTTGACGGAAACCCGCCGGTCACGATATTCAGGGATCTGTCTTCTCGCTTCAATCAGACTGAAATAAGCTCCCGTGTTGATCGCGCCGGATTTCTCATCGAACGTTATTCCCAGGTTGCCGTGTTCAATCGCGTTGATCATGATTTCCCTGAGCGCCATGCGGATCATATTCGCTTCTCTTGAGGTGATGTAGCGCTCCAGGTTGCGGGTCATCCGCTGGGTCGTCTCATCAGCCGTCAGGAGATAATTTTCGATCACATACTTCTGTTTCTCTTCAACGAAGTATCTCAGAAGGGTGTCTTCCATGACACTGGTCGCCCTGCCCAGTATCTCGTGTTTTCCCTCAATAGAAATGTGCTCGAGGTTCACGTTCATGGTTACCGGCTCTCCCATAAAGGACGATTTAAAAACAGCTTTGAAAGAAACCGGCCTGGTGTCGCCCCTGAAATCTTCAAGTTTCTTTTTTACGAACTGGAGCGTTTCTTCACGATTTTCAGGATTTTCCTCATAAATGAGATCAAGAAGATTTACCCGGGGAAGCTCCCTTTCGGAAATCTTGAGGTGCTTTTTAATCGCTTTGTTCGATGAAATAAAATTCCAGGATGAATCGAGCGTAAAGATGATATCATCGGATTCCTCGGCGATTATCGTATACTTTTTCATCACTGTTGCCGCGTCGTTCCGGGCGTCAGCCTTCTCCCTGTTTATAATGGATATTCTCTCGCCGAGCGCAAGATACAGGACGATGACCTGGATCAGCGCGCCGATCTTCTGCGCGTTTTCACTTAAAAAGTTCTTCTGCACAAGGCCATAACGGTTCAGGGCCACGAGAATGGTCCCCAGCAGAAAAAGAAAAAGAGCGCCGGTAAAATACCGGGCAAGCCTCTGCTTCTTCAAAACATAGTACAGGCCGGTAAGAATAAGAACCGAGGAAGTAATTATCGAATAAAAGGTAATAATCTGCACAGACATGGTATAAGGTATAAAAAACAGAACAAGAGCAAGAAATAAAGAAACAGCAACCAGACCCAGCACCAGCTTATCGACCCTCGGGCTGGTTTCTTTAACGACAAAAAAATTCCTGCAGAACAGCAATGTGGAAATAATAACCCCATTGATGAGAAACGGCACACTCCTGTTTGCCCACCATGGAGAACCGGGCCAGAGGTATTGAAAAGCAAAGCCGTCAAGAGTCAGAAGCCACAGAACAATACTGAGGACAAAAGCCGCGTAATACAGATAGAGCCTGTCCATCTCGATGAAAAAAAACAGGATACTGGCCAGAAGTATTATGATTAAAATACCGTAAAGCATACCGCCGGAAATCAGGAAAAGCTGTTCCCTCTCCAAGAGGTAATCGGACCTGACCAGATTCAGGGGAAGCTGAAATGAGCCCGTTGTCGTAATATGCATGAAAACCGTATTATTAACGCCATGCTTCAGCTTGACCGGGAAAAGATAGTTGTGATACTTGATCCTTCTTGTATTGAACGGCAGAGTATCCCCGCTTCGCATAAGGTTAAAGCCGCCCTGCGAGTCGAACAGGTAAACCTCGACAATATCATACAACGGATGAGGAAGTTCAATATAATACTCGAATGATTCGTCAGCAGTGTTATAATCCGGAATTATGGAGAAGCGTATCCAGAAGGATGAGTCCATGAAACCGTAATTGGGCATCTTCTCGTCAACAGGCTGAAACTGCCGGGTGACAGAGCCGTCAAGCATGTCATTTATCGTATAAGCCGAATTTTTATCTTCAAGAAGCTGAATATAGGGGGCAAGCGGCAGGATGTCGGTTCCTTTTCCCACGGACACAGGCATTGCGCTGGCGCCGGAAACACAGGCTGCGAGGCACCATAGTGTCATGAACAATTGAAGTGCCGGTCTCTTCTTCACAGATATAGTATAATTCAGTGCTCCTGTTTGTCCATTCATTAATATATCGGAAGCAGGGATCACTCGTACATGATCATGTCATCCCGATGGATCACTTCGTCATAAAACCTGATGCCAAGAATTTTTTCCATTTCCCTGGTGCTCTTGCCCTTTATCATCTGGAGCTCGGTATGATTGTACTTGACAACGCCTTTGCCGATCCTCTTACGTGAAAGGGATGTTATTTCAACAATGTCGCCCATATCAAAGGGTCCTGAAACTGAAATAATTCCCGAAGCGAGAAGGGATTTCTTTTTGTGGACCAGGGCCTCGACCGCTCCTTCATCAATGATAATGCTGCCCTTGTGCGCCCGCGCCGCGAGCCACTTCTTTCTGCTCGAAAGGGGTTTCGCGTTTCCGGTAAAAATCGTCCCCACTTTTTCGCCTCGCATGATCCTCAGCAGAACGTCCTTTTCATTTCCGTTCGCGATAATCATCATCTCGCCGAAGCGCAGGATGATTTCCGCTGCCCGGATCTTGGTTATCATGCCGCCGGTCCCGTATTCTGACCCCGTATCGCCGCAGCGTCCCATGATATCGTCGGTGATCTTATGGATCTCCTCAACCGGCTCCGGATCATTAAGGTCCAGGTAAAAACCGTTGATGTCTGAAAGGAGGACGAGCAGGTCAGCGTTGATCAGGCCGGCGACATGAGCGGAAAGCGTGTCATTGTCCCCGAACTTGATCTCCTTTACCACGACCGAGTCGTTCTCGTTCACTACCGGAACAACGCCCAGTTCAAGGAGCTTTTCAAGCGTGTTCCGCGCGTTGAGGAACCTTCTGCGGTGTTTCACGTCATCTTCCGTGAGAAGAATCTGGCCCACCGAAAAACCTTCATGCTCAAAAAGGCGCCGGTATTCATTGATCAGAATCGCCTGCCCGACCGCGGCCATGGCCTGTTTTTCGGGAATCGACAGCGAGTCCTTCTTTTTCTTCAGGGTCGACGCGCCTGCGGATATGGCGCCCGATGAGACGATCACGATCTGGTATCCCTGCCTCTTCAATTCAGACACGCTTGAGACAATTTTCCCGATCTTCTGCGGGGACAGCGCCCCGTTGGTTGAGATCGTCGACGTCCCGACCTTTACCACGATTTTTTTTACGTTACTGATCAGGCTTTTGCGCGGCATGGTCTTTCTCCATGAATCCATCAAGAATTTCAGCCAGCCGGTCGAGGTTGTCCCCTCGCACGGCAGAGATGCCTATTATATTATTCCCTCCAAGAAGGCCCATCTTTTTTTCACGTTCATCGTCATCGGCAAGGTCAATTTTAGTGAGAACGAAATATGAAGGCTTTAAGGGAAGTTCGCGGTTATAGGTCTCAAGCTCGGATTTGAGGAGCTCAAGATTGTACACCGGGTCATCCTCGGTCACGTCAATCAGGTAAAGAATGATCTTAACGCGCTCAATATGCTGAAGAAACGAGAGGCCCAGTCCGTGGCCCATATGCGCCCCTTCGATAATGCCCGGAATGTCGGCGATCTTGTAAATCATCCCCGAATCGCGTTCAACCACCCCGATATTGGGGATAAGCGTGGTAAAAGGGTAATCGGCGATCTTCGGTTTCGCCCTGGTAAGTTTCGACAGGAGCGTTGATTTTCCCGCGTTAGGGAGCCCGACGAGCCCGATGTCGGCGATGAGTTTCAAATTCAGGGTCAGTGATTTTTCCTCGCCCGGCATCCCCGGCTGTGAAAACCTCGGGGTCTGGTGCGTCGAAGATTTGAAAAACGCGTTTCCCTTACCGCCGATGCCGCCTGCCGCCACAAGGCAGGGAACGCCTTCGTCGACCAGGTCGGCGATTACGATCTCCTCCCCGGCATCGATCACCTGCGTTCCGGGAGGGACTTTTATGGTAAGATCGGCTCCATCCCTGCCGTGGCGGTTGTCTCCCATGCCCTGCTCACCCCGTTCAGCTTTATACAAACGGTCCTTGAAAAGATGGGAGAGATTATAATACCTTCTGTCAGCCTCGATGAAAACATTGCCGCCCTTGCCTCCATCGCCGCCGTCCGGGCCGCCTTTGGGGACATACTTTTCCCTTCTGAACGCGACCGCCCCGGCTCCGCCATGGCCGGCCTCAACGTGAATGGTAATGGTGTCTGTAAACTTCGACAAGATTTAACCTTTATAAACAACAAATCGCGCATGAGAAGCTCAATACGCGATTCAGCTAAAAGTCATTGTTTGTTCTCTGGTTATGCTACTGGGTAGACGGATACTTTTTTTCTCTTTTTATCAAGACGTTCAAAAGTAATCACTCCGTCAACTTTGGCAAAAAGGGTGTCGTCAGAACCGCGACCCACATTATTGCCGGGGTGTATTTTAGTCCCTCTCTGGCGCACGATGATCGTCCCGCCTTTAACCAGCTGGCCGCCGTATCGTTTAACACCGAGTCTCTGGGAATTCGAATCGCGTCCGTTTCTTGTAGAACCGCCGCCCTTCTTGTGTGCCATAATAAACCTCTTAAACCAATACTCTAATGTTTATTTAAAATCGATTTTTACCGATGAAGGATGTTCCTTCATTATCTCGCCTGCCCCGATCAGAAACGATTCGAGCAGGACCGTGACCACTTTTTTCTGCTCGGAACCGAGTGTTTCCGCAGGGAATTCGATTCTGAGCACTCCGCTTTTTTGTTCGATGTCCGCATTGACGCCGCCGATTTTCCGTATCGAAAGAACCATGGTCTGCGCCAGGGCTGAAACCGCGCTGCAGACGATGTCTTCTCCTTTAGGCGCTGTTCCCGCGTGGCCGGTGACTGACACAACGACCGGGGAATCCTTTTTATCGGAAAAAACGATTCCGCCGTTAAAAAAGACGTTTGTCAATGCTATTTCAATCAAAGCGGCTGTTTAACTCAGTACAAGGTCCTTAACTTTTAACTGAGAATATACGGGCCGATGTCCCAGCGTTCTTGTATAATTTTTGCGCTTTTTGAACTTGATCCCGCGTACTTTTTTTCCTTTTATTTCACCCAGGACTTCAGCTTTAATTTTAACACTGTCAAGGTAGGGCTGGCCGATTTTAACGGTTCCGCCGTCGGCATAAAGGAGGACCCTGTCAAGGACCAGTTCCTTGCCGGCGTCTTCTTTCATCCTGTCAACATTGATAACAGCGTCTTTTTCTGCTTTATACTGTTTTCCAGCGATTTCAACTATTGCGTACATGGTATAATCTTTCCTTTATATCGTTCCTTTTGGGGATTTTTATCCGTCTGTGGGCCCACAAGGATTCGAACCTTGGACCCCCTGATTATGAGTCAGATGCTCTAACCGACTGAGCTATGGGCCCCATTGAATTTAGACAATTAATATGGTCAAGTTTAATCTGTCAAGAAAATATTAAAAAAACGGCCTTTCAGAGAAATGAGACCCTGTTGCGCCCGTTCTTTTTGGAGATGTACAGCGCTTTGTCGGCCCGTTCGATCACATCATTGCGGTCATGATCGATCTTCGAATCGTGCTGCGCGATGCCGATGGATATGGTGACCCGCAGGCTCTGGTTGTGGTAATGAAGCACTTCCTGTTCGACGCTGCTGCGGATGCGCTCGGCAACGATAAGGGCCTCGTGGATGTCGGTCCTGGGAAGGATCACGGCGAACTCCTCGCCCCCGTACCGGGAAGCGATGTCGATCTGCCGGATGCTCTCGCGTATGATGTGGGCCACGTTCTTGATCACCAGGTCACCGGCGCTGTGGCCGTAGCTGTCGTTAAAATTCTTGAAATTATCGATGTCGGCCATAATAAGCGAAAGCGGCCTGGTATATTTAACGGCCCGGTCAAATTCCTCGATAAGAATCGTCTGGAAGTAATGATGAATTTTCAGGCCGGTCATCATGTCCGTGGTTGCCATTTCATACAGGGACGCGTTATGGATGGCTATCCCGGCAAGGGAAGCGATGTTCAACAGATATTCCTTTTCGGATTCGGAGAACTTGTCTTCATTGATCCTGCCGCCGAGAATGATGATGCCGTTGATTTCCCCCTTGCAGATCAGGGGCACGACAAGGCAGGGAGACAGGGTGATCAGGACTTCCATTGAGGGATCATTGTCAAATCTTCCCAGAAGTTCAGGCAGTTCATAGCATTTAAACACTGACTCAATATATTTGATCAGCGGAGAATTACGGTGCAGGTCATGGTCACGCGCGTGGTCGACGTCAAAGCCCTTGTAATTGCGGTGAAGTGAAAACGCGTCCGCCCCGAGGCTCTTTTTCAGAAAAATGCCCGCCTTGATGAGCTGCATCTGGCCCATGCAGGTGAGAAGGATCGAATCGATAAGAGTATTGTAGTCAAGGGTCGAATTCAGTCCCTTGCTTATCTCGATGAGCTGCTTAAGATCGTAAATCTTCCTTTCGTACTGTTCAATTTCAACAGGAAGCTTGATCTCAAGCTCTCTCCTGGGAAAATCATCCATGCCGTTACCTGTTTCTCAATCTCTCAATGGCCTGTTTGAGATTCACCCTGCCGTCGTATATGGCCTTGCCTACGATACAGCCCCAGATTCCCTTATGCGCATATTCATTGAGCCGGTATATATCGTCCTCCTGTGACACGCCGCCCGACGCCACCAGCCGGATCCCCTGAACGCGGGACAGAATTTTTTCCAGGGCCGGAAAGTTCGGGCCCGTGAGCATCCCGTCAGTGGAAATATCGGTATAGATGACGTCCTTCAGGCCCCTGCCCATAACGTCAGTTATAACGTCAATGGCCCGCACGGAGGAAACTTCCTTCCATCCCCTGACCGCGACCATGGAGTCCCTGGCGTCAATACCGGCCACGAGGTACGGGGCGTATTCATCAACTATTGCCGAAAATTCGGGCGCCAGCACCGCGGTCCCGAGGATGATGCGCTTAACTCCCGCTGACCGATAGAACTCGATGGTCTCCCGGCTGCGTATGCCCCCGCCGATTTCGATCGGGATGTCAACCGCACGGGCCACCGCGGCGACGGTTTCACGGTTGACCGCTGTCCCTGAAAACGCGCCGTCGAGGTCAACAACGTGGATCAGTTCGGCTCCGTCTTCCTGAAATCGGAGGGCCTGTTTCACCGGATCGTTTGAATAAACGGTTTCCCGGTCAGGATCGCCCTGAAGAAGGCGAACGCAATTCCCTCCGCGGATATCAATGGCGGGTATGATTATCATCACTGCTCCTGCAGGTGCGCACGAAATTTTCCACTATTTTCAGCCCGGCGCTGTGGCTTTTCTCCGGATGAAACTGGGTCGCGATCAGGTTCCCTCTTCCCACGATGCAGGGAAAATTGACGCCATAGGCAACCTCGCCGATGATCCAGTCGCGGTCGACCTCTTCGGGAAAATAGGAATGAATGAAATAAAAATAATTCCCGTTTTCGATTCCGGTCAGGAAAGCTGAGCTGTGGTGAAATTCAACATCGTTCCATCCCATGTGCGGGACCTTGAGCTCGCCGTGCGGAAAACGCACCACCCTTCCGGGGACGATACCGAGGCCGGCATGCTCGCCGAACTCTTCGCTGCTTGAAAAAAGAAGCTGGAAACCCAGGCATATGCCGAGGAAATAACCGCCACCGGCGATATACTCTTTCAGCGGCTGTATCCATCCCAGCTTGTCGAGATGCTCCATCGCCATGCCGAAAGCGCCGTCGCCGGGCATGATCATTGCTTGTGAAGTTTGAATCGTGGCCGGATCATCAGAAACCCTTACGTCAGGGGTATAAAGCTCGACCGCCTTGACAACCGAGCGTATGTTTCCCATGCCGTAATCGATAACGGTGATCATGAAATTGTACCCTTTTCAGAAGGGATTGCCCCGTCAAGGGACCGGTCTATGCTCATCGCCTGATACAGGGCCCGGGAAACAGCCTTAAACAGCGCTTCATGGATGTGGTGCCTGTTCGTGCCGTTGAGAAGATTCAGGTGCAGGTTCAGGCCGGCGTTATCGGCAAACGACCTGAAAAATTCAAGGGTCAACTCCTCGCTGTAGCGCGCGATATAGCCGCGAAGCTGTTCCCCGGTATAGCTGAAATAAGACCGCCCGGATAGGTCCACTGCAGCCATCGCGAGAGCGTCATCCATGGGGACAAGAGCGTTTCCGAAACGGGTAATCCCGGCCCGGTTTCCGAGCGCGGCCTTAACGGCCTGGCCCATTGATATGCCGATGTCCTCTACCGTGTGGTGATCGTCAACATGAGTGTCGCCGAGGCAGGAAACATTGAGGCAAAACCTGCCATGACGCGCCATGGTAAGAAGCATGTGATCAAAGAACGGCACACCCGTGTCAATTTTCGATTCAGCCATCGAATCAAGGGTCACGGTTATTACAATATCGGTTTCCCTTGTTTTTCGGTTAAAATCCCCTTGTCGCGACATCCAGGTCTCCTGTGAACTGCAAAATAACAATAACCGCCGTAAACGGCACGTCGAGCACTTAACTGTTTATCATAAATTTCCTTTTTCGTTATATCGGCATTGAGAAAGGAAAATCACCGTTTTTTCATAATTTTCGTCGCTTAAATCATCGAAATGACCGTATATAATCGATACCGAACAACATCCCGGACAGGATCTTTTTGAAGGATAACTCATTAAAGAAAAAGACCGCACATAACGGGCATCCCCCGATCCGGCCCTTTTGTTCTGTTGACTTTTAATATCACAATGAGCAAAGTCAAGTGTTAAAATGAAAAATATTCGTAATATTTCGCACTATAAGAAGCACCAATCAATGCTTAGGCCCTCCTGAGAGCGAGCACCGCCCCCTGAGCGGATCAAAAAAATGAATGCCGCCATCTGTTGCCAGGGGAAAAAAAGAATCAATTGCCGCGGGAAGAACAACTGATGTTTTCATGCGCGTATCATATTTCATCAAAACTGATTTTGTTTCTGTTTTTGACACGAAGATAACGTCATCGCCATTGGGGGAAACACAGGGGTGGATGTCACTGCCCCCGCTGTAATACAGAGGTCGCGGTTCCCCGCCCTTGAGGTCAACCCGGTACAGGCTGTACGCCGCGTCAGATTCATTGCGCGATCTGCGGCGGGAATAAACGATGCTGTCCCCTGAAGGCGTAAACGCCGGATAACGCTCGAGTGCGTCATCGGCGGTCAGACGCCGCAGATCCGGTTTCTTCCACGAAAAAGAATACAGGTCGCCGGCACGCGCGGTGAACCCGGAAAATACCACCATGTCTCCTGCCGGGTTCAGGGCAAGGTCGTATACCGCCCTGAAGGGCATGGTCCTCTCCGCCAGCACATCACCGCCGGGAAGCGCGGTAACCACGATCCTTTCCCCATTGGCAGTTGTCCTGACATAGGCCATGACCGTGCCGTCGCGGGACACGGCAGCGCACCGGTTGATTTCGGACGCTGATGCGTACAGCTCTGCGGTTTTGAAGGATGCGATCACCCGCGTGTTCCCGTCCGCGCCCGGCAGCGACCGGGCCTCAGTGATAGCACAGGATGAAACCCCCCGTTCAAGGCAGATACTTCCGCGGCCGGTTTCATTTACATACAGCGGCACCGACACCGAGGAATCATCCGGGCACGCGGCGCATGCGCGGGCATCTCCCCTGCCGGGCGCGGGCCCGACATCCCCCCGCTTTTTCTCATAGAAGGCAACCAGGCAGCGGTTGAACTCATCGAACGATATCCCGCAGGCGGCCTCGATCGATCCGGCAAACCCTTTCCCCTGCCTCATCTGCCCGAAGAACCGGGACACGGCGCCTGCCTCAAACGACGAGTCCAGATAATGAAGGAATGCCCGGGCGAGGCAGGCGCGCACTAACGGGCCCGGTTCCCGGCCAATGCCGGCAACGCCATTCCATCTCCCGTGTACCATACGGGAATAGAGAAACGAGAGCGCCTCGCGGTCCATGCCGAAGGCGGCATAGCGGGCCACTCCCTCGCGCAGCCATTCCGGAACAGACGCCGTCACGGGCCCCTGGCTTAAAAAATCACTGAGCATCGCCTGTGACATCCCGTACAGGCAGACACTGCTTAACCGTTCATCGCTGGAGCAGAAGGGGATACGGACGTCATTACCGGTTTCACCGTAGTATTCCGAAGGCAGCGGATATCCCGCAGGGATGCGGCGCGACGGTCCCGGACAGACAATGATCCTGATCACGCGTGAACTTTTATGCCGGAGAAGGTTTGAGCAGCGGGCGTAGGAACGAGACAGGGTTCCCATGATCCCGCTGATGTTTCGCTGAAACTCAGCCGGGTACAGAACGTCAAAGACGGGGGTCTTCCTGATCCGCCACGCTTCATTAAGCCTGGTGTCAGGGTATTCATTATCGGATGAGAAGGCCTGCAGCATAAAAAGCATTACGGCGAAAGGCACGGCAAGATATCTGTTCAGCGACGCATTCGTTTTCATTGCAGTACAAAAATCAGAGGGATATATCGTCCTTCCCGAGAAAATACAGCGACTTGATCTCCTCAGCCGATATTCTTCCTTCATTAAGGATCTCCAGGCTGCCGCCGCTGATATCGACGATTGAAGGTTCGTTGTGATCCTTGCAGAACTCGTTGATTATAACCAGATAGTCACATTTGTCCTTAAACCTCTTGATGACATCGTTTTTTTTATAAACATGCCCGCCGCCCGGCGTGAAATACAGTGGCGTTTCAATAACATTGATCAGGTCCTCAACATATTTGCTCTTCGGCATTCTGACCGCAACGGTCTGTGTTCTGTTCGCGTGCTTCTCAAGGCGGACGACAATTTCACCGGGCCAGATGCGGTGCAGAAAATCAAATTCGAGCTTGTCAATTTCGGCGATCAGATCAAGCATTTTAAACGAAGAAACAAGGCGTTCAATATGATGGTTTTCCTGGCCGGTCACTTTGCAGATTGTGTCAAGGGAATCATCATCGTAAGAGGCAGCCATACCGTAAATTCCGTCAACAGGGATTGCCACGAACTGCCCTTTCTTGAGCGCGCCTGACAAGATACGAAAGACCCTTGAATCGAGCGACCCGTCTTTTTTAAGTTTCTTCAGTTCAATTATTTCAGATTTTTTATGAGCGGTTCTCACAGAGCACCTCGTTGCATGATATCGTTCCATTGAGCAGATGGTAAACAATCTTCCCGGCAACATTTTTTTCGCACACTCTGTAATGGGCGTAGTGAAGGTGCAGGCATTTCAGATGGTCAATATTTTTTATACCCCCGATCCCGGTATTCATAAAATTTATGTACTTGAAAAAAACATCGTCCCCTTTCTCGATAAATTTTCTGCACAGATTTTTTCGAAGGTAATGATAATCGGCGTGGGCCTCCTTCATCAGAAAAACAAGATTGGTGTCACCGCTGATAAAGGATGATATCCTGTTGATATAGCCCTGCGATTCGAGGTCATGGATCTTTTTGTTCAGATAGGGGCAGGTCAGCCACAAAAGGTTCGTAATGCGCTTAAAGCACTGTTCCCTAGCCTCTTCCCTCTGTTCATGCCTGCCCCCCAGGGGGTGCAGCATGATGATCGAAGGGTAACCATAAGGGCAGCGTTCGACGATTCCGGCAGGGTTGATGTTATCAATGCCAAGCTGTTTTTTGAGGGCATGCTTGTCCCTGTCGGTCACGGAAATTATTTCATGCATTGCGGAAACCGTCCTCCTTGTGAGGTCTTCTGCTGTAATGGAAAAAAAATATCAACAGTGAAAGAACAACCCAGAGAATTCTATAGTGGATCATTTCGAAAGTAAAAGAAGCTTCATCTTTTTTTTCTTTTGCCGCGGTACCCGTGCCCGGAACGGCATTGCGAAGAAAGACAACCTGATCCCCGCTGCGGATAAATCCCGCGCTCAGAACATCCTCGCCTGTCTTTCCTCCCTTCTCATAGTCACGAAGAGTCGATTCAAGCCTTTTCTTTTCCTCGTTCAGGGACCTGATCCCGCTGAGCAGGCCGTCATTTTTACGCTGCAAATTGATTCTCTCCAGCACCCCGCCCTCGCTGAACACGAAGAGATAAATGCCGGAGAGAACACACAAAAGAACTATCGAAGAAAACCTGTTCCTTCTTTCATCCAATGTTGTAAAATACCTCTTTACCTTTAAAAATAGCTGCAGAGCCGAGCTCTTCTTCAATTCTCATAAGCTGGTTGTATTTTACTATCCTGTCTGTACGGGAGGCTGATCCGGTCTTGATCTGGCCGGTATTCATGGCCACCACGAGATCGGCAATCGTTGAGTCCTCGGTTTCACCGGAGCGGTGTGAAACAACAGCGGTATACCCGGCCCTTTTCGCCATTTCGATGGCCTGGATCGTTTCAGTAAGCGTCCCGATCTGGTTCAATTTGATAAGGATTGAATTGGCGACTCCCATTTCAATGCCCTTTTCAAGTCTCCTGGTGTTGGTGACAAAAAGGTCGTCGCCCACGATCTGGATCTTTTTGCCGAGACGTTCTTTCATCAGTTTGAATCCGTCCCAGTCGTCCTCGGCGAGACCGTCCTCAATGGAAATTATGGGATACTGGTTCACCAGGCCTTCCCAGAAATCCACCATGCCCGCGTTGTCCCTTTCGCTTCCGTCACTTTTGGAAAAAACGTATTTCTTCTTTGCCTTATCATAGAACTCGCTGGCAGCGGGGTCAAGTGCGATCATGATGTCCTTGCCGGGCTTGAATCCCGCATTTTCAATGGCCTGTATGATCAGGTCCAGGGGCTCCTGGTTCGACTTCAGCGACGGAGCGAAACCGCCTTCGTCACCGACACTGGTCGCATAGCCTTTTCCCTTGAGAACGCTCTTCAGCGCATGGAACGTTTCAGCGCCCATCCTCAGGGCCTCCTTGAAATTGGACGCTCCGACCGGCATTACCATGAACTCCTGGAGGTCAACGTTGGAATCGGCATGAGAACCGCCGTTAAGGATGTTCATCATCGGAACCGGCAGTTCGCAGGCGTTCACTCCGCCTATGTAGCGGTACAGGGGGATGTCAAGAGTACTGGCAACGGCCCTGGCGCAGGCCAGCGATACCCCGAGGATCGCGTTCGCGCCGAGTTTTTCCTTGTTCGGGGTCCCGTCCAGGTCGATCAGAACATTGTCAATTTCGACCTGGTTCAGGGCGTCCATTTCCATAATAGCCCCGGATATTATATCATTGACATTGGAAACGGCCTTCTGCACACCCTTTCCCAGATAACGCTTCTTGTCTCCGTCACGAAGCTCAACTGCCTCATGCTCACCGGTTGACGCTCCGGATGGCACCGCGGCCCTGCCGATAACTCCGCTGGCGAGTTCAACGTCAACTTCAACCGTGGGGTTACCCCGTGAATCCAGTATTTCCCGTGCATGTACATCAATTATTATAGTCATAACGCACTCCTACGATATCAAAACATTATTCTAACGCTTTACAGTTAATGAGTCAAGGGGGAATTAATCAAGCATAATTTCCGGGGTTGACAGGATGAAAAAAATACTTGCTATTTTACACTTAAAGAGCGGTTAATATGCGAATTACCTGCAGGAGCAGAAAAAAATGAATACAAAACGGCTCGTATATGCGGTTTTTTTGATCATGCTCCCGTTGATGTTATGGTCAAAACCTGAAATACACTTTGATCAGATAAAGCATGATTTCGGAACTGTTCAGCCAAATTCCGAGTTGCTCTATGTGTTTGAATTTGCAAACACGGGCAAGGACACGCTCCACATCAAAGACATCAAGGCCGGGTGAGGCTGCACCGGAACGCTCCTTTCAAAGAAGGAGATCCCTGCCGGAGGCAGCGGAGAAATTGAGATCACGCTCCAAACCGGGGCGTACAACAGGGCGATCAGCAAAACGATATACGTGTACACTGATGACCCGGACCACCAGGTGATTGTGATCACCGTAACGGCCAGGATTACCGGCGGCAAAGAACCGGGCAAAGACAGGCCCGAAAGAAATGAAGTGATCAATGAATTTGAAAAACTGTATCATGTCGCGGATTGAGGATAATGAAACCTGACCCGATCGTCACAGCGCCCGGAACCCCCCTTCCTCTGGGAGCCTATCTGCATGGCGATGGCGCCCGGTTCTCCATATTCAGCAGGAACGCCGAAGCCGTGATTCTGGTCCTCTTCGAAGGAGAAGACCCGCGTTCGGAAAAATTCGAGATAAAACTTGATCCGGTATTAAACAAGACCGGTGACATCTGGCATATATGGATACAGGGGATCAGCGAAGGCCAGCATTACGGGTACCGCATTCACGGCCCGTATAATCCCGAACGCGGGCACCGGTTCAATCCGAACCTGCTGCTCATCGACCCCTACGCGAGGGCAATCTCCAAAAAATTCAGATGGGACCTTCTCCAGTCACGCGGGTTCGACCCTGATTCACCCGAGCTTGACCTGCGCATGTCATCCGGAGATAACACGCCGTATGCGCCCAGAAGCATCGTCATTGCGGAAAACGAACTGGTTTACCAGGGCCAGCTCAACATCCCCATGGAAGACTCGATCATTTACGAGGTCCACCTCAGGGGATATACGCAGCACCAATCATCCGCGGTTTCCACGCCCGGCACTTATAAAGGCATCATTGAAAAAATCCCGTACATGAAGGAACTGGGCGTCACGGCAGTGGAGCTTATGCCGGTACAGGAATTCGACGCCTTTGAAAACATCAATACAAACCCGGTCACCGGCAGGCGCCTCACGAACTACTGGGGATACAGCACCATCGCCTTTTTCGCGCCCAAGGGGATTTATTCGACATCAGACAAGGCATGCGGCCAGGTCCCGGAGTTCAGGGACATGGTCAAGGCCTTCCACGACGCGGGCATAGAAGTGATCCTGGACATCGTGTTCAATCACACCGGCGAGGGGAACCATCTCGGCCCGACCATATCGTTCAGGGGCATCGACAATTCCCTGTACTACATCCTTGAGGAAAACAGGCGGTTTTATAAAAACTATTCGGGGTGCGGCAACACCTTTAACTGCAACCACCCCATTGTGCGCGACTTCATCCTTGACGTGCTCAGGTACTGGGTCATCGAAATGGGAATCGACGGGTTCAGGTTCGACCTCGCATCGATTCTGGGCCGCGACCAGGAGGGCAACATCCAGAGCAACCCGCCCCTGATCGAACGCATAGAAGAAGACCCCATTCTGCGCAACACCAAAATAATCGCCGAAGCGTGGGACGCGGCCGGAGCATACCAGGTCGGTGAATTTCCCGGCAGGTGGGCCGAGTGGAACGGCAAATACCGTGACGACGTTCGCCGCTTCTGGCGGGGCGAGGGCGATTCAGCCGGGGCTTTTGCCACTAGGCTCACCGGAAGCTCAGACCTGTACGGAAGAGAGGAACAGGGCCCGCTGCAAAGTATCAACTTCATCACCTGCCATGACGGTTTTACGCTGAACGACCTGGTGACGTATAAAGAAAAGCACAACATTGAAAACGGTGAAGACAACAGGGACGGCGAAAACTATAACCTGAGCCAGAACTTCGGCATTGAAGGCCCGACCGTGATCTCACATATCGAACACCGGCGAACGCGGATGATCAAGAATTTCATCGCAACGCTTTTTCTCTCACAGGGGATACCCATGCTGCTTGCCGGGGATGAATTCAGAAGAACGCAGGGAGGCAACAACAACTCCTATTGCCAGGACAATGAGATTTCCTGGATTGACTGGTCATACGCTGAAGCCCACCGGGAAATTCTGCGCTTCACTAAAATGATGATACGCTTCAGAAAAGAACACCCCGGCCTGAGAAGAAAAACATTTTTTACCGGCAACACAGAGCAGGGAATGTCAGGGCCCGACATATCATGGCACGGGGTCAAAGCTGGTGAGCCTGACTGGGAAAAGGAAAGCCATTTTGTGGCGCTCGTGATAAACGGCGAATACACGCAGCTCGGCAACGGGAAACAGGATGATGACCTTTTTATGATTTTCAATGCTTCAGGCTTGAGCAGACTGATTGAAATTCCCGCGCCTCCCTCGCCGGGGAAATGGAGGATCGCCATAGATACCGGCCGGAATTCCCCTGAGGATATATTTGAGCCGGGAAGCGAACCGCTGCTTGAAAAAAAAGTATACAACTGCATCAAAGGATCAGTTGTGGTGTTGATCTCACGCAGGGAATAAGTGAAGCGGGAGCTGACCCGGAATTGCCTTTATTAACTATTAAAAAACAAACCGGGATCAGCTCACGAACGCATCAGGCGGAATGGTTGATCTCATCAACGATTTTACTGACTACGGCCTGATCATGGCCATGCGCCATAACACCCTGCTCCAGTGTTTCAGAAACAGCGATATGGCAGCCGATACAGTGCAGCCCGTAGCGCATCAAAATCTGGGCGGCCCCGGGCTTCATTTGCAGAATTTCACCGAACGTCATGTCCTTGTTAATAGAAGATTGTGACATATATTCCCCCTCTTTAAGTTGCAATTAAAAGCGCTATTTTGGACGAACTATCCCGGCCCTGGGTCGAGACAGCACGAATTGAAATAAATAAACCCTTTTCAGACTGTCTATAACTTTTTCTTGTTTCCTCAAGTCTTTTTCATGATATATACTGTTTATGTGACGACAATAATACTGGTACCGGTTTACCGCCTGTTAATCTCATGGCCATTTGCCCGAAAACACAGAATATTAGTATATTAACAGGGAGCATTAATTATAGAGTAAAAGAGGAGAACTCTCGGTACGCATAAAAGTTACGATATAATTTAAGGCTAAAAAAAAATTACAGATCACTATATGAATATCTTTTTAACTATAATTCTTGTCTTCATGGTCATGATCCTCATCTGGGCGTTCCTCGGCAGCGCCAGTGAAGAAAAAACCACTGAGGTTAAAGAAACAAACGAAGGCAAACCGGAAAAAATTTTCAGAAGAAGGGCCACTGACAGGGAGATCGAAGAAGAATTTCCGGATGACACCCCCCGAAGAAGAAGGAAATCTGATTATACTCCTGAAGAGGCCCCGCAGGAACCTGACCAGGCCTTTGAACTGCCCTACCTCGCTGATGAAATCATCTCTGATACGTCACGCTTCAGGATCTATAAAAGGACCCTGAAAAACTCCGAAATCTATGCCATGAAAGGCGATTTTTCCACAGCCATATCATTATACGCCGGCGTGCATGACCGGGTCAATGACCTGGAGACCAGGTATAAAATAGAAAGCAATATTGAATATCTCAGGTCTTACCGCAGCAGGAAAAAGGAAATCGCCCACAAAAAGAAACAGGAACTGGGGAAAAAGCCCGGTGAAGTGAAATTCACGGTTGACGGGCACATGCCTGAACGGATAAGCATCGGCGTTATCGATCAGGGAAAAATAATCAATACGGACGATATCGCTGAAAAAGTGATCAACCAGCTCAAACAGGACCTGAAATCAGATGACCGGATATCCCGTGAGCTTGACGAAATCAAGTCTCTCAAAGACGAGATCGGCGTTGTTTCAAAACTTAAGGACGATATCAGCAAGCTGAACAATAAAATCGAAGACCTGACCCAGAACATTATTCCTGAAAGCGAAAAAAGACCGTCGGCGACCGAGGCGAAATTCGAACAGCCCCCCCCTCTGACGATTGACCCGAAACCGATCCTTGACATTCTTCAGAAGCTTCCCGGCGGGCTGAAACCGAAAGAAGAGGCACCAGTTTCTTCAAAGAAAGAAGAAACAGAAAAAAAAGTCGAGAAGCAGATTGAAAAAAAGGTTGAAGAGGACGACTCAGATTTCGAACTGATCAGCGAATACGGAAAAGACAAAAGCGGGGATGAACTCAGCGATGAAGAGATCTTTGAAAAAATTCTTCAGGACACCAGGGACGAAGCGGGAACGTCCTCTTTTGAAATCATCGGAGACAGAAAAGAAGACCAGGAATTCGACATCCTTGATAAAGACCATGAAACAAGGATGAAGGAAGAAGAAAACTTCTACCGCAACCTCATAAAAACCGACAAACGCAAAAAAAAGGAACTTCCTATCCTAAAAGTGAGTTATGATTTTACGCGGCTTCCCGATGAGTTCAGCCTGTCCCGCGAACAAAACATCCTGGAATACTCGTTTTATAAATTCAAACCCATGCTTGAAAAAGCCAACGAGTTCATCAAACAGCGGAAAGTGCGCGACGCGATCAACTATTACAAGGTCGTGCAAAGCCAGAACATCCCCCCTGAATTCAAAGCGATGATACGCAGAAACATCAGGGACCTCACCGAATACCTTGAGAAATACCTGACCACGGACTGATTGGCAAACTCACCGAGCCCGCTTAATCATGTCTTCCGCGGCCTGAATGATAAGGTCAGGATCGTTGAATTGAAGGTCTTTGACCGCCTTGCCGGAATAGAGGAGCCTGCCCGAAGATGAGTGGCTCACCACGGCGCGGTCCATCCGGTCATACAGCTTTTCGATCATCCCGGCTTCATCATATGAAAGAGACAGTGACATCAGTTCCTTCGTATACCGCTCGGGAGAGTGGTGCACCACGGTTACGGGCCTGCGCGTAAAACTCCCTGCCTTAATGACTGAAGCGATGTTCTTTTTAAGCCCCGCCGCGTACTCGTCAAGCATCGCGTTAAACGATTTTTCAAGTGAATACTGTTCCACGACAAAAGGCCTGACTTCCGGGGGGACGTTCAGATAGGGGACCGCTTTAAAAAACCTGATCACGCCGAGTCCGGCGAGAAAAGAGGTGATCTTCAGGCCCGGCGTGCGATCGAGCAGATTCTTATAGATGACCGGGCTCAGTTCCTTTTTGAGACGGGGATAATCAACCGTAACCGGGGAAACGAGCACCAGGCCGGATGTTTTACCGGGGTTTTTCAGCGCGTAATACTGAACATACAGCGCACCAAGGCCCTGCCCTATGAAGACACAGGGCCCCTTCAGGCCCAGAGCGGACAACAGGGACACCATATCTCCGGTAATATCATCAAGCGAACGGGGAAGCGGCGCGCTCCCGCTCCATCCGTAACCGGCCCGGTCGTAGGTCACGACCGTTGCCCTGCCGGAAAGGCGTTCCTGTATCTGCCACCATTCCGGGGAGGTTGACCCGAGGTCTGCCTCGATAATGACCGCAGGGCGGCCGGTCCCGCGCACCGTGCAGTAAAGAGAACGTCCGCCGATATCAACCAGCGAACCGGGGCGGGCGGGACGCGAAAGCCACTCCCGGGAAGCGGCGGCGTTGTGCAGAGATAATACAGTGAAGAAAACTGCGGGCACAACAATAACAACAGTAACGATAATTGCCGCGACTATGATCCTTCGTCTTTTTTTGGGGCCTTTATTGTTCATCGTGCGGAAGACTCCCTTCTAAAGATGGTGATCCTTTCAGGGGAAATTCTGGCATAGGAGACTTCCCTGTACCATGGTTCCCAGCGATAAAAGCTTTTGCATCTGCGGTAATGCGGCAGCGTGTTGGTGAACAGTTGCTGATAAAATTCGGGAAAATCGCTCTGCCTGCGCCTGATGTTTTTCGAGGAATTAATAATACGGCCTGCGACAACCACATAGTCAGTAGTGCCCTGGTAACGGCCGTAATAATGGGACGTGATAACAATATAATCCGGTTTTCTCTTTTCAATGTCTGACACGTCTTTTTTCACCCGGTATGACCTGGTCCCGTCCGGGAACCGCGGCAGATAATGGAGATACGCGTAATATTCAATCACCGAATTTTCGGGGATGTTCTGTTTCATCCAGTCTTCAACGCTATATCGAAGATCGGTCAACATTTCCACATTAACGGATAAGGTGTTATACAGGGAATACACAACTGCCAGCGCGGCAAGACATGCCATAACGGGTTTCCATCTGCCCCGCAACGAGTCAATTGCCCGGTCAACAAAAAAACCGCCGTATACCGCGAGAAAAACGCTCTGCGGCAATACAAAACGCGCCGTGCTCTGAAGTATTATCAGCATGAAACAAATGAAATACGAGAGTGACGCGAGCAGAAAAATCAACTGCACCGCGTATTCCCTTCCTCTGTTACGCCGGGCTATGACAAAATATGCGGTACCGCCAAGGACTGTGAGCGCCATGGGAGGGCCCAGAGCTGAATAAATAAATGAATATAAATTCCCCCCCAGCATGGCTGCCAGCCCGATCAGGGAAAACTCGTAATGCATCCCGCCTTCCCGCGACGATCCGATCAGCAGCGAGAAGCGGTAAAGAAACCCTTCCCAGTTTAATACTATGTTCTGGGCAATCAGTGAAAAACCGATAAAAGAGACAATGAAAACAAGGGTATTTTTATTGAACATGGATGAAAGAACAGGGCGCCCCCTTTCCCTGGTGATCACCGGATAGATAAAGAGATAAACAATGAACGGTATGACAAAAATTGAATACGCCTGGTCCTTTGTGCCATAAGACAGGCATGAAAATAACGCGACGTAGACGAAATCCCGTGTCTTTGAATATTTTACCGCGTGAATCAGTTTATACAACGCGAGCACCGCCCAGAACATATAGGGGACTTCAACCTTTGCAACATGCGAAAAAAAGTTAAAAACAGCATTGAACGACAGGATCCCCGCGGTAATCAGGCCGGCCCGTTCGTTAAAAAGCTCCTTTGCTGAACGGTACAGGTAATACACAATGCCCAGGCCCATGAAAACCGAAACCAGGCGGTCAATAAGTATAAGAAAGGTCGCGTAATCAGGGCTTCGGATGAGGGTGACAAACTTTAAAAACTGCAGGCCTTCGAGGGGGTGGCTGTTAACAATGGCAACGATAAGAACCGGCAGGTTTAATACAGCCAGAATAAACTGATGGACGAGAGGATATTTATTAAGATACCCGAATGAAAATCCCTGGCTCAACCCGAGCAACGGATGATACGGGGCCATTGAGTCAGAGA
>ERZ795057.432-NODE-432-length-44190-cov-9.632922_pt1 | contig 44190 bp, 34 predicted proteins | sample MGYA00375141_ERZ795057 | MGnify/ENA primary metagenome ERZ795057 (study PRJEB30186, sample SAMN05720163) | activated sludge metagenome | isolation source: Anaerobic digester | place: Hong Kong | collected 2015-01-26 ...
CAAAACTACCCCGGTTGGCTAAGAATGTGTAAATATGAAAATGTAAACCCTGATATTTCAATTTATATAGTTACCTATATACTATAAAGATCTGTTTTTTAGAAATTAAAAATCAGGAATTAGAAATTCGAACAGGCCGGATGTTCAATACCGGGATTCAGAAAAAAAATCCCTGCATCGGAAGGCAGGGATCAGAGGATGTACCCGAGGCCGGGGTCGAACCGGCACGGCCGCAATGGCCAAAGGATTTTAAGTCCTTCGTGTCTACCAATTCCACCACTCGGGCATCCAACAGGTAGAAAAAAAAACCCCGATGATTCGGGGTTCGAGCGGAAGACGGGACTCGAACCCGCGACCCTGACCTTGGCAAGGTCATGCTCTACCAACTGAGCTACTTCCGCTTATCGCTTTAGCGGGTGCAAATATACGACCAGTTTTCTATCTGCCAAAAAAAATCACGATTTTTTTAAAAGTTTTTTGATTTCATTCAGTTTCATCAGCGCTTCCACCGGCGTAAGGGTGTTGATATCAGTATCCAGGATATCTTCCCTGATTTGCTCAAGCAACGGATCATTCAGTTGGATAAAGCTTAACTGGAAAGGGTCACCTGAAGCCTTTGCCCCCTTCTTCCTGGCAGGAGCACCCTGTAACTGTCCTCCCCCATGCGATTGCTCCAACACTGCAAGCATTTCATTGGCTTTCTCAAGCACCGAACCGGGCATACCGGCCATGCGGGCTACGTGGATGCCAAAGCTGTGTTCACTCCCGCCAGGCTCCAGTTTACGCATGAAAATCACTTTATTTCCGGCCTCCTTAACTGAAATATGAAAATTCTTAATCCGCCGGTAATGACTGGCCATTTCATTCAATTCATGATAATGCGTGGCAAAGAGCACTTTTGCCTTGAACAACGGATGCTCGTGAAGAAACTCTGAAATGGCCCAGGCGATGCTGATGCCATCGTAGGTGCTGGTGCCGCGGCCAATCTCATCAAGCAGGATCAGGCTTCTGTTCGAAATATTGTTCAGGATGCTGGCAGTTTCATTCATCTCTACCATAAAGGTCGACTCTCCGGACGAAATGTTATCGGAAGCCCCTACACGGGTAAAAATCTTATCAACCAGACCTATCTGCGCTTCACCGGCAGGCACAAAACATCCGACCTGAGCCATCAGCACAATCAATGCGGTTTGCCGGAGCAAAGCTGACTTCCCCGACATATTCGGGCCGGTAATGATGATGATCTGTTGCGTTGAATCATCCAGAAACACATCATTGGCAATATACTTTTCGCCCGGGGGCAGATGTTTTTCAATCACTGGATGACGGCCACCGGTAATGCTGAGGCGGAATTCCTCATCAATTTCAGGCCTGACATATTGATTTTCTGCGGAAACGCGCGCGAATGACAAAAGGCAATCAAGTTTCGCCACAACGCCGGCATTGGTCTGAACCGCCTCAATGTAGTCCATCAGACCCGAAACCAGGTCGTTGTACAAAGTCGTTTCCAGATTGAGCATGCTTTCTTCTGCATTCAGAATTTTCTCCTCATACTCTTTCAGCTCAGGAGTAATGTAGCGCTCCGAATTCACCAGGGTCTGTCTTCTTTCCCATTCGGGTGGCACTTTGTCCTTATGTGTATTGGTTACCTCAAGATAATATCCGAAAACGTTGTTATAGGCCACTTTGAGTGACGGAATTCCGGTACGTTCCGATTCGCGCTGCTGCAGTCTTGCCAGATAATCCTTGCCTGAATGGGCCAGTTCGCGCAACTCATCCAGTTCGGGAGAAACACCCGGGGCAATGACATCCCCTTTATTCAGCATCACCGGCGGGTCAGGATTCAGCTCCCTGCCTATCCTGTCCGTCATACGGGTACACAGATTGATCAGTTCAGCCATCCGGTTCATCGGCTCAACCGGTGAAGCGGAACAGATATCCTTTACAGGGCCGAGGGCCAGCAGCGCCCGGCGCAACTGCACCACTTCGCGCGGATTGATGCGCCCCACCGCCACTTTGGAAATCATGCGTTCCATATCGCCCATCACCCGCATCTGCTGATAAAGCGATTCGGCAATCCCCTGCTCCTTCATCAGATACTCAACGACATCCAGGCGATCGTTAACCGGTTTCTTCTCTTTCAGTGGCAATACCAGCCATCGGCGCATCAGCCTCGATCCCATAGGTGAAATCGTCTGATCAAGCACATCTATCAGCGTGGTAGCCTGGTCATTGGGAGAATAAAGAATTTCGAGATTGCGGACTGTAAATTTATCCAGCCACACGTAATGATCCTCTTCGACCCTTGATATACGGCAAATATGGCTGACTTTGTCGTGTTGTGTTTCGGCCAGGTAATGCAGGGCGGCTCCGGCTGCAATAATGCCATTTGCCTGATCTTCAACGCCGAAACCCTTGAGTGAAAGCGTATCAAAATGCCGGAGGAGGAGCTCCTGACCGAAATCAATGGTGAATACCCAATCTTCAAAAGTATTGATATAAAATTTTTCGCCGAAGAGGGAGATAAACTCCTGCCGTTTCGACTTCTGAACAATGACTTCGCTGGGATGGAATGTCTGGAGAAGTTTGTCTATGTAGTCATTATTGCCCTGCGCGATAAGAAATTCACCGGTGGAAATATCCAGAAAGGCAATCCCTGTGGATTTCGGGAGCAGGTGAATGCTGGCCAGAAAATTATTCTGCTTGTTTTCGAGTACTTTATCATTGTAGGAGACGCCCGGAGTAACCAATTCCGTAACCCCTCTTTTAACAATTTTTTTGGTAAGTTTCGGATCTTCAAGCTGATCGCAGATGGCCACCCTGTGGCCTGCCCTTACCAGCTTGGGGAGATAAGTATCCAGCGCGTGGTGAGGAAATCCGGCAAGTTCAACATACGAGGCAGCACCATTGGCCCTCCGGGTAAGCACAATACCCAGAATCGCAGAGGCCTTTACAGCATCTTCTCCGAATGTTTCATAAAAGTCTCCCACCCGGAACAACAGTAAAGCGTCCGGGTATTTTGCCTTGATGGAGTTGTATTGCTTCATCAGGGGTGTTTCTGCAACACTTGCGCTATCCTTTGCCAAAATTATCTCACTTTTGAAAGGAAACAAAAATAATGACTTTGACCTAAACTGAGACCGGTTGTTCATAAATCGCAGGACTTATTATTTTTGCACTTTTCCAAAACAACCTGATATGAGCTTCACAAAACTGACTACCGAACAGCTGAACAGATTAGATATCAAAGACTTCAGAAATTCAACCAAACTTCCGCTTGTGGTAGTCCTTGACAATCTGCGCAGTCAGCATAATACCGGCTCCATATTCAGAACTGCTGACGCTTTCAGGCTTGAGGGAATCCATTTGTGCGGAATCACAGCTATACCACCTGCCCGTGAAATCCATAAAACCGCACTTGGCGCCACAGAATCGGTTCAATGGAAATATTTTGAAAAAACCCTGGAGTCTGTGATGCAACTGAAGGATGAAGGCTACATCATCATCGGCATTGAACAGACAGATCGGCGCATGATGGTTGGCGACTTTAAAGCAGAAACTGATAAAAAATACGCGATTATTCTGGGCAATGAGGTTCATGGGATCAGTGACGAGGCACTGGCGCTCTGCGATTTATGTATTGAAATTCCGCAATACGGGACGAAGCACTCATTAAATGTTTCTGTTTCTGCAGCCATTATGATCTGGGAGTTTTACAAACATACCGGCCATTTGCTGAATACCTGAATCTGAAGAATTGTGCAAATTTACCTTTCATTGAGTTGCTGTTTTGTGAAAAGCGGATAATCCATTTGATCCGGGATTAAAATTTATGATACAAGATGATTATTACTTTATGTAAAAAAACCGATAAATGATGAATCTCTTTGGACATTTAACCAGGTTAGGGCAATCAATCCTGAACTTTTAATTGATATTTTTGTTCTGATGCTGAATAAAACCTTCATTGTTGCAGAAAAACTGTAAATATTGAACATTTTTATCCGTACAGGCCAATTTTAGGCTATTTTTTTTGAAAACCTGTAAAACTGCCCTATATTTGTCCAAACTTTTGAGAATCGTACTTTTTCGCAGACAAAAAACAACCTTAAACCGATAATTTAATCGAAACCATTATGAAAAAAGCAAGCTACAAATCAATCATGATGCTTCTTATCCTGATGTTGGGTATCGCGCCTGCCCTTGTCTTCGGGCAGGATGAAGCAGGCTCGGGAAAAAGCGAGGCCAAATCAACTTTCGACAAACACTTCTTCCTGCAAGCCAGCGGCGGGGTTTCGCAATTCTTCGGTGACCTGAACGAAAAAGATCTCCTCAATGAAAGGATGAACTTTTTCTATGGAGTGGGCGCAGGGTACCAGTTTTCGCCGGTATTTGGCATCAGGGGAGTATTCAATAACGGGTGGGTTGTAAGCACGCGCGACGCCCAGGACCTCAGGATGTCATCCAGTTTATGGGATGGGCAACTGCATGCCACCGTCAGCCTTACAAACCTGATCTTCGGTTACAAACCGGAGCGTTTTCTCAACGTTTACGGTTTTGCCGGAGGAGCACTTGCCAATTTCTCTTCAATTCTGTACCAGAACAGCAATGAGTTTGTAATTGACCAGAACGGTCCTGACGCAGACCCTCCTTTCAGTGAAGATCCTATTAAAGAATTTGTAGTTCCTGCAGGTCTCGGACTGAATTTCCGTCTGGCGGAAAAATGGGACCTCAACCTGGAATACAATCTCCGCACCATGTTTACAGATCAGCTTGACCTGGTCGAAAGCGGCAAAGGCAATGATGCTTATTCAACAGCCATGCTTGGGGTTACCTATAAATTTAAACCCAGCGCCAACCTCAAATCAATGGAAAAAAATTACGGGCTGGTTAAATATGAAACCACACCTGATCCGCTTGTCAGAGTCGGAGATACCGTTTGCGTGAATGTAAAAGTTACTTTCCCCGAGAAATATTTTGCAAAGAAAGCAGCCATGAACTTCCAGCCGGAAATCAAATATGCCGGCAATACCAAAAAACTGAAACCGGTTAATTTCCAGGGTGAAGATGTTAACGGCGATGGCATTGTAATCAATTACAAAACCGGTGGAAGCTACACTTATGTTGACTGTGTTCCTTACGAACCCGGCATGAATGTTTCTGATCTGGTTGTATCCCCGACCCTTTACGAACCCAAGGAGCCGGTATCACTCAATGCCACTCCCGAAGAGATTTCGGGCAAATACAAAGTCATCGACCTTCCGGAACGCAAGCTTGCCGATGGTGTAATTATTACCGGATCCCGCATTTTGCATGACGAAGACCTGATTCTTGCCGATCACGGGTACGAAAAAGAAACCATTGTCAGCAAAGATGCGACCATTTACTTCCAGGTAAATATGCACAACCTCAACTGGAATCTGCCCCTGAACAGAAATAATCAGGTTCAGCAGAAACTTGATGAGCTTGCTTCATTCATCAGAATGGGTTATGCTATCCGTGACATCGATATCAACGCATGGGCTTCACCCGAAGGTGAGGAAAGTTTCAACCAGGGATTGTCAGAGCGTCGTGCTCAGGCTGGTAAAAAGCACCTGCTTGATATGCTCAAGAAAATGGCAAAGGACAGGAAAGATCCGTTTGTAATCGAAAATCCCGAGGAAACCCTGAAATTCAACACCTATGCAAACGGTGAAGACTGGAACGGATTCATGCAGGCCGTAGAGGCATCCAACATCGGCGACAAGCGAATCATCATGAATGTGGTGAATTCACAGCCCGACGTTACCAAACGTGAGCAGGAAATCCGCAATATGAGTGTTGTTTACAAGGAAATTGAAGACGATATCCTGCCTCCGCTCCGTCGCGTTGTGATACAGGTGAACTGCTTCGAGCCCAAGAAAACCGATGAAGAAATTGCCAACTTCGCGACCAGCGATCCTTCAAAGCTTGATGATAAGGAACTGCTTTATGCCGCTACCCTTACCAATGACAATGATACCAAGCTGAGGATTTACAAAACCGCTACCACCCAGTTCCCGAATGACTGGAGAGGCTTCAACAATGCTGCTTATTATGAGTTGATGAACAATCAGCTTGGCGAAGCTGCATCACATCTGAGTAAAGCCGATCAGCTTGAGCCCAATACAAAGGCTGTAGTGAATAACCTCGGAGCACTCGCATCCAAGAAAGAAGACTACAAAGGCGCCGCAACTCAGTATGCCAAAGCCAAGACCCTTGGGGCTGAAGTAAATTACAACCTCGGAATAACCCAGCTTGCAGCCGGTAATTACGACCAGGCACTCAGCCTGATGGGCAGCAAGAAATGCAACACCAATGTTGGTCTTGCACAGGTTATGACCGGCAAACTGAGCGAAGCCGCCAATACGCTGAAATGTGCTCCCGAAAGCGCGCACAATTACTACCTCATGGCAGTAGCCGGTGCACGCAATGCGGATGTGAAGATGATGATTGACAACCTCACAAAAGCAATCCAGGGTGATCCTTCACTGAAAGCCCAGGCTGCTGAAGACCGCGAATTTATCAAGTACTTCAGCAACGCTGAATTTATGAACCTCGTTAAGTAATCCTTAACAGCCCTGTTATTATAAGCCGGCAGACTGATCTGCCGGCTTTTTTTATTCCCCAGCCAGGACTCTTTGATCTTTAATGAACGTCACCGTAAAATCCAGACACGCAGATTGCCCTTTGTTTGAATCCTTGCCTGTTAATCCATCAAGTCAAACATTTGGAAACCCCTGTTTACAGATGCATTTCCGGCAGGAAAAACGGGAAAGTCCGTTGTAAAATCTGATGAACCTGCCCGCCTGATAATATCAGGAAAACCAGACTTGTATCTGGTTATAATGAAGCAATCCCAACAAGTCGAAACAAAAAGTATTTGAAGGCCTGGGTCCGGTGACGCCAGTCCTCTGTTGCACCGGAGTTGTCAAAATGTATTAAACAGTAAAGATATCATCCGGGCCGGATTAGCTACTTTACATAAGTGATCAGGATTATCCCGTCTGAAGAAAAATCCTGCCGGCAACAACTAAAATAAAAAGGGAATATCCTGCTGAAGTTACAGTGAATGGAGAAACTATTACCGGTCAGCATATTTAACTATTACAACAGCAACCGGCCCAATCATCAATAGTATGCCATCTTATTGATATAAAAAACATTTTTATTGCTGCGGCTGCTTACATAGCTGTTGCGGATATTCTGATAACCATAGACAACGAAATAGTTGTTGTACCATTGTTCGATACTGCTGTTTGCATCATCAAAGATCCTGTCGCGCGGGCTGAGTGATTCAATATCAGAACTTACAGGGCTTTCGATCGTCTTATCCTGGTCAATTAACTTCGAAGTAATCTTTCCATCATTTACATAGGCCAACACCAAACCTTCAGTATCCTCCCATGCCAGCACCCTGCGTTTCAGCTTTTGAGAAAGAATGTTTCGCAATTCCAGGTCATTATTCCACAACAGGTTACCTGTCTGATCGAAGCCTGCGATAAATGTAGTCAGGTATCTGAATCCTTCAAATACAGAATAGGTAGAAGGGTAAGGACGCCCGTAGTAATCGTAAACCATGGTAGTAACACTTCTGTATTCGGGATAATAAGCCTCTGCAATAAAAACGAACTGATCCTTCCAGCGGAAAACTTCATGGGCAAGAATATCATGATCCATTGAATAATCCCTTCCCCGTTCATTACGGTTGTTACCCCTCCTGATATTCAGGTCAGATGGGCGGCGCAGATACCTGAAGAAATTTCCGAAATCGGTAAATTCATAAAAATTGGCATTTTCTTCAGTGTTATTACGGATTACTACGGAAAAGAAGCCGGTAGAAGCCACCCCTACCGACTCTATACCTTCAATGGTCCGGGCCCTGCTGCTGCGCCCGTAAGAACCTATGATCAAATCTGTGTTCCCGTCAACCCTGTAGGCAAATGCTGTATTAATCATCCTGTTGTCATCAAATTTGCTTAATTGCAGGTTGGAAATAATCTGTCCATTGGAGTGGGATTTAACCAGATAATACGCTCTTTTTCTGGCAGAACCGAGTGTCCTTATCACAGCTGAAATTACGCCCGTAGGTTTATCTATGCTGATGGATTCAATGACAACATTTTCAGAAACACCCGGGGAGATCACCGAAATCTGGCTATTATTGAAATTGTATGCCAGTATCACAGATTCTTCATTCCGGATATTGATCCCTGCCACCGCGAATTGTTCACCGGCGCTGAAATAAGCCACCCCAGACTTTTCAGGCACTGTCCGGGTAGTTTCTGTCAGTTCGCCGTTTTCGAGCCGGATATCGATAATTCTGAAATTGTCCTCATTCACTCCCCTGGGTGAATGAAGAAAGCATATCAGGCGATTGCTGGTATACAAAGCCTCTTCCAACACAAATCCTTTAGGCAAAGGGAAGGATTTCCGCCAGGTTTCCTTCAGGTCTGTATCAAGCAATGCTGCAACCCAAAGCATGTTCTGTTGCTCATCGGTATCAGAACTGAGGTAAATGATTGAAAGACCGTTCTGCCCGCATGGAACAACCTTGTAGATATCCGAATCATCCTTTACAGGGATTTCCATCCGCACCGGCTTGTTATCCTGCGCCATAAGCAGTTGATTAAACGGCAGCAGACATGCGATGAGAAAAGTAAAAACAAGAGGTTTTATCATAAGGCGGCAACTTCTGATGGTAAAAGTAACAATAATCATCCAGTTCAGAAAAGCTGAAACGGACATCAACCGAGCTCATAATTATGCCCGGAAAATGTCAGCAGGTTATACATCCCCCGACTAATTCAGGTTTTCGTTTCAGCATTCCAACAACACGCGAAAAGGCGGGCCCGGGGACCCACCTTTTCATACAAATTTCGTGCAGAAATCAAACTCTGCAACAGCTATCTACTTTACTTCTTCAAAATCAACATCGGTAACTTCCTGATCGGGTCCTTTGGATGATCCACCATCACCGGCTGCTGAAGCGGGGTCACCGGCGGGTTGTCCGGAAGCCTGACTTGCTTTATACATTTCTTCGCTGGCAGCCGACCAGGCTGTGTTCAACGAAGCCAATGCAGCATCTATTCCGGTAATATTCCGGTTCTTGTGCGCTTCCTTAAGTTCTTCAAGCGCCTTTTCAATCGGAGCCTTTTTCTCAGCCGGCAGTTTATCTCCAAATTCCTTCAGCTGTTTTTCGGTCTGGAATATCATGGCATCGGCGCTATTCAGCTTATCCACCTCTTCCTTGGCTTTACGGTCGGTTTCTGCATTGGCGGCAGCCTCATCCTTCATGCGCCTGATTTCGTCTTCCGAGAGACCCGATGAAGCTTCGATACGGATCTGCTGAGATTTTCCTGTCCCTTTATCTTTGGCAGACACATGCAGAATTCCATTGGCATCGATATCAAAAGTAACCTCAATCTGAGGGATACCGCGGGGTGCCGGAGGAATTCCATCCAGATGGAACCGGCCTATGCTCTTGTTATCGCGAGCCATCGGGCGTTCACCCTGGAGGATATGAATTTCTACAGAAGGCTGATGATCGCTGGCAGTGGAGAACACCTCCGATTTCTTGGTCGGAATGGTTGTGTTGGATTCAATCAGGCGGGTCATCACACCACCCAGGGTTTCAATACCGAGTGACAAGGGGGTTACGTCGAGCAACAACACATCCTTAACCTCTCCGGTCAAAACACCGCCCTGAATGGCAGCGCCAATGGCAACAACTTCATCGGGGTTCACCCCTTTCGAAGGAGACTTGCCGAAGAAATCCTCTACAATTTTCTGAATAGCCGGTATACGGGTTGAGCCACCGACCAGGATAACCTCGTCAATATCAGCGGTAGTTAAGCCGGCATCCTTCAATGCCTGACGGCACGGCTCAATGGTAGAGCGGATCAGCTTGTCATTAAGCTGTTCAAACTTCGAGCGTGAGAGGGTACGCACCAGGTGCTTGGGAATTCCATCCACCGGCATGATATAAGGCAGGTTGATTTCGGTAGATGTAGAACTTGAGAGTTCAATCTTGGCTTTCTCAGCGGCCTCTTTCAGGCGCTGCAATGCCATGGGATCTTTACGCAGATCAATGCCCTCGTCGTTTTTAAACTCTTCTGCCAGCCAGTCAATGATATTATGATCGAAGTCATCACCGCCCAGGTGGGTATCCCCGTTGGTGGATTTTACCTCAAAAACGCCGTCACCGAGTTCAAGGATAGAGATATCAAATGTACCTCCGCCAAGATCGAACACGGCAACTTTTATATCCTTGTTTTTCTTATCGAGACCATAAGCAAGCGCAGCCGCTGTAGGCTCATTGATAATACGTTTTACCGTAAGTCCTGCAATTTCACCCGCCTCTTTGGTTGCCTGACGCTGAGAATCACTGAAATATGCCGGCACGGTAATCACCGCTTCGGTGACTGACTGCCCGAGGTAATCTTCGGCGGTTTTCTTCATCTTCTGCAACACCATTGCTGATATTTCCTGAGGGGTGTAGTTGCGGTCGTCAATCTGTACCCTTGGGGTATTGTTGTCTCCTTTGATAACCTTATAAGGAACCCGGCCAACTTCTTTGGTAACCCGGTCGAATGTTTCACCCATAAACCGTTTAATGGAAAATACAGTACGGTGTGGATTGGTAATTGCCTGACGCTTGGCAGGGTCGCCTACTTTGCGTTCCCCGTTTTCGGTGAATGCCACAATTGAAGGCGTGGTTCTGCGACCCTCACTGTTGGGAATTACTACCGGTTCATTTCCTTCCATTACCGATACACACGAATTGGTGGTACCGAGGTCAATTCCTATGATCTTACCCATTGTATCTGAAATTTTAAAATGTCAATTTTGTTTTGGTGGCAATTGGCAAGGATTATGCCAAGCTTAAAAAATATCATCCCTTAAAAGAAACGATCAACCCCGGATGGTTCTATGTATCTTATTATCAATTATTTATACAAATAAAAACCGGCTTATCAAAGCCGGTCAGTTATTTTTACCATGACATCCGGATTATGACATTTCGTCAGCAATCGCCACCCGGAGGATATTCTTGCCGGATCTGCTAATTTCCGACTTTCTTAACGAACTTCAGATTTTCATTAATCAGGCGTTCTTCGGTCGAGGGCCCGATTCTCATTTTAACGAACGGGGTTTCAGTGGATTTCAAATACCGGCATGAAAAGAGCCCGATCCCGTTTTCAACATTTGTGTAATCGGGCTTTTCCTGAACAATCCCGGAAGAAGGTTCATTTACTTCCATATAGGTGTTTAATTCATCTCCTGAAACTGCAAAAAGAAACTCGACCCTGTTGACCAGCCTGGAAACAACATCATTTTCGCTGATCTCATCCCCTGATTTATACGGGATCAGGCTTTTACATACAGTAAAGAAACTGGCCGGGCTGTAGAGCAACTCCATCGATTCACCGCCCTGCACCGAAACAGATTTTGCAGAACTGAAATTCCAGTCAATGCTTCGTGTCAGGGTATCGCGTCCGGGACCAATCACTTCATCGAACCAGAACCTGATGGAAACATTGTACCTCCGGCCGTTTTTCGCTGAAAACCATTTAACCCGCTGATTGCTTTCGGCAGTGAAGTTAATGCTCTGCTGTCCGGGCCGCGGGGTTTCAACAGCAAAATCATGAACCAGCGGAGTATTCGCCGCAATGACTTTCCCCGTAATCTTGTTCTTTATTTCAAGGTGATAGGTATAATCTTTATTAACATAGTCGGACGGAACTTTGAAAGCTGCTTTATACAACACCTGCTCCGGAGCATAAAAAATTCCTTCCTCCTTGTGATAAATGGTTGTTGTATCCATGCTGAAGCGTCTCGTTTCCGTGGATCCAGTTTTCTCAATGATAAGAACTTCAAGATTATTAAAATATGAAGAGGAATCTGCCTCCCGGGCATAAGTCAGCGCATTCCCTTCTCCAAGAAAAGCCTTGTTAATCTTCACATAGTGCACGCTATCGTTCTGGCTGATCAAACCATAAACCACGGTGATATCTTTCCACTCGGCGGTAACATCAAAATCGGTCTCGCAGGCATTAAATAACACCATTGAAACCATGGCAAACAGAATCAACACTTTTTTCATCGGCAGCGTCTTAGGCAGTAAATTTTAACAGCAATAACAAAAAAATTTAGGGATGACAAATTTACATAAAAACTGAAACACCCCGATGGCAAAATAACAAAACCGAATATTTCACACTACGGAAACAGGCTTTCATGATTGGTTAAACTTAATGCAGAATCAGGTTTTATAAGAACCAACAGATGTTTTTACGTTGGGTCAACGCGGCTTCCGTTCAGGCTGAAAGGCTTGTCTACCCTGTGCAGTCATAATGCGTCCGGTAAATTGTTCCAAACCGGTAAAACAGGCGCATGCATAATTAAAACACATTGTTCTCCGGTTAAGTTTTGAGATTACCCGGGGAGGGCTCTTCGTCTTTGGCGGATAAAAATATTTGCTAACGCTCAAAATAACTTTATTTTACATGGGTTTAAAGATAAGGGAGCCTGGTGGATCATCGTTGTTCTGAATCCCGCTCTTACGGGATAATGTAGTGAAGAACCGGCCAAAGGGAGCTCACCGCAGGCAATCCATAATTCCTTGAAAAGGTTTACCGGACTATAATGATAAAAGAAAGAAAAGCATTCCTGCTATAAGACTTCCATGCCGGGTATATTTATCAGACAGCCATCTCCGAAAAGGCATAAAGTATGTTTTTGTTTTGTAGTTTTGCAAACAGCAATGCCGTTTTTACATCGGGCAAAGCTTTAAAAACCGGTAATTGTTTAATAATTTTATTAATGATCCCCTTCCTATGATAACACCTGACATCTCAAAGTTTGCGAATGTGACAAAGGTCACTACGCATGTGCTTCAGGAAATGAAACTGAAGAATGAGAAGATCGCAATGCTCACAGCCTATGATTATTCTATGGCCCGGCTGCTTGATAAAGCAGGTATCGACGTTATACTGGTAGGCGATTCTGCATCTAATGTAATGGCAGGCCATACCTCTACCCTGCCGATCACCCTGAATGAGATGATTTATCATGCAACTTCAGTGGTAAGGGCGGTAAAGCGGGCACTGGTAATTACCGATATGCCCTTTGGGACTTACCAGGGTAATTCGAAGGAGGCCCTGATTTCTGCCATACGTATTATGAAGGAATCGGGAGCGGATGCAGTAAAAATGGAAGGCGGGCGGGAAATCCTCGAATCGGTTGACAGAATTTTGTCTGCTGGAATACCCGTAATGGGGCATCTCGGGCTTACCCCGCAGTCGATTCACAAGTTCGGCACTTATGTTGTGCGAGCTACCGAAGAAAATGAGGCCCGTAAGCTGGTTGAAGATGCCCACCTGCTTGAAAATGCCGGGTGTTTCGGTATTGTTCTCGAAAAAATCCCTGCAAAACTGGCAGCACAAGTGGCAGAAGAAATAAAAATCCCGATCATAGGGATCGGCGCCGGCCCTGATGTTGACGGACAGGTCCTGGTTTTGCATGACATGCTTGGCATCACCCAGGAGTTCTCCCCACGTTTCCTCCGTCGCTACCATAACCTGAGCGAAGAAATTCAGGGATCGGTGAAGTCATACATCCGGGATGTTAAAACTGTTGATTTCCCGAATGAAAGGGAAAAATATTAAAGAACGTCGAAAAAAATCAGCAGTCGGGTGCTGCCTGACCATATAAGTGAAATCCATCAGCCCAACAGGCTATGACCGGTTTACCCCAGATACTGTTTGAAGACAACCACCTGCTGATTATCAATAAAAGGCCGGGTGAGATCGTGCAGGGTGATAAGACCGGAGATGCTCCGCTGACCGATCAGTTAAAATTATATCTGAAAGAGAAGTACAATAAACCCGGCGCAGTCTTTCTGGGCCTTGTACATCGTCTCGACCGTCCGGTAAGCGGGGCAGTGATTTTTGCCAAAACGTCCAAGGCACTTACCAGGCTCACCCGCATGGTGAAAGACAGGGAAATCACCAAAATATACCTGGCTGTAGTTGATCACTTGCCTGATCCGGCGGAAGGCACCCTGGTAAACTATCTGATTAAAAACGAACGTCAGAATAAGTCATATCCGGCAGCGGAGCAAACCCCGGGGGCCAAAAGGGCGGAACTCACCTACAAACTTATTGCCTCAGGCAAAACCTTTCATTTACTCGAAATTCACCTGCTTACGGGCAGGCACCATCAGATCAGGGCGCAACTGGCCATCGCCGGTTGTCATATCAAAGGAGACCTGAAATACGGCGCAGCCCGGTCAAATCCTGATGGCTCGATCAGCCTGCATGCGCGGATGCTGAATTTCACCCATCCGGTAAGCAGGGAAAATGTCAGCATTGTTGCTCCATTTCCTGCAAATCCGGAATGGCAATATTTCAATGATAAGTAAATCTCACCAGGCAAGGGCTCATTCTTTCCGAAAAGCAACATCGGGCCGGCAACCGGATAATTCTGTTCTTCGCAGCAACCACCTGGCCGGCCGATTGTTTTGTGATTAAATTAGCAACTGGTAAGTCTTAAACATGTAAATTCCGGACATTTTAACCTGAGTTCATGACAAAATTCAGATTTGATTGTTGTTGTTTCATCTAAAAATCTCACTTCTTGAAAAAAAGACTTTCAGCTTTTTTGCTAACCGCCCTGATCCTGGCATCAACTGCATTGCATGCGCAGTACTACGATATCGGTCAGGCCCCGGCGCGCACCCGCTGGATGAAAATCGACACCGGTAATTTCAGCATTATTTATCCGGACTACTTTTACGAAAAAGCGAGGCAAACAGCGGCACTCTTCAGTTCACAAACAGAAGCCGTGGCTTCAGGCCTGCATACTTTTCCGCGCAAAACCCCCATTATACTCCACCCGGGCAGTGCTATTTCAAATGCCTTTGCAATCTGGGCGCCGAGGAGGATTGAGATCTACACCACTCCGCCACAAGACACTTACGCACAGCCCTGGCTTCATCAGCTTACACTTCATGAATACCGGCATATCGTTCAGCTTTCGAAACTTGACCAGGGGATTACCCGCTTTTTCGGCTATCTTTTCGGACAACAGGCCGCTGCGATCTCTACGGGGCTTTTTGTCCCCTCATGGTTTATCGAAGGCGATGCGGTGGCAACCGAAACGGGTCTGGGCAAATCCGGCAGAGGAAGGATGCCATCGTTCAATGCTCCGTTAAGGGCCCTGCTGGCAGAAAAAGAGAGATACAGCTACCCGAAAGCAAGTTTTGGGTCATACCGTGATTTTGTTCCGGATATTTATACAACGGGATATCATATTGTTGCAGCTTCCCGAACCCTTTACGGGCAGACCTCCTGGAACGAAGCTATGAATTCCGTGGCAAGAAAGCCATGGTTGATTACACCCTTCAATCACGGGCTAAAAAGCGCTTCCGGACTCAATAAGAAAGGATTATACCTGCAGTCAATGGCTTATCTTGATAGTCTCTGGCAGGGCAGACAACTTACGGATGAAGCAATCCGCATAATTCCTGAAAAAACCAGAAGCCATACCAACTACCACAGTCCGCACCAGATGAATGATTCCACGTTCATCTCCCTTAAAACCACCCTGCATGATATACCCCGGATTGTTAAAACATACAGCAGCGGCAGGGAAGAAATTATTCATACGCCTGGATTTATTTTTAACAACCGCATCTCCTATAGCAATGGAACGCTTGTATGGTCGGAATACCGGCCGCATGTACGCTGGTCCACCGTCAGTTATACTGATCTGGTATATCTCAACACCCAAACCGGCGAGCTGAAACGAAAATCCTTCAGGAAAAGATTTTTTGCTCCGGCAATAAGCCCTGATGGAAAAAAGACAGCCGTTTCAGAAACCGACGGAACAGGGAAACACTATATAACCATTATTCAAAGTGACACGATAAACCGATACATTGTTCCGGAAGGTGTTTTTCCGTCTTTTCCTTCCTGGTCGGGGGATATGAAAAAAATTGCCTTCATAGGAACAAGTGAGTCCGGTAAAGCCTTGTATATGCTTGATCCGGATGAAAAAACCTTCTCAGTATTATTACCCTATGCCTTTTCAGAGATCAGCGAGCCCTATTTCCTGGATAAAGGCATTCTTTTTTCAGCCTCTGTAAATGCCAAAAGCCAGATTTGCCTTCTGGATCTCACTTCCGGTGAGGCAAGTGTGCTCACCTCGTCAGCTTATGGCGGCTTTGCACCATCATTCTCCGACAACAGACTGACATACCTTGAATATTCAGCCGACGGAACCCGTATCGCCAACCGTTCAATCAATAAACCGGCCAGTCAACCCTATACTCCTGATACAGATCAGTCATGGCCTCTGGCCGCAGCGCTTGCAGGGCAGGAAAATTCCGATGGCGTGACGTTTGCAATGCCAGATACAGATTATCCCCAAAAAAGATACAAAAAAGCGGCTCATCTCTTCGGAGTTCACAGCTGGGCTCCGCTTTACATTGATATCGGCGGCGAAACGGCACGACCCGGATTTTCAGTAATGAGTCAAAACCTGCTGAGTACCATGTTTATCACTGCCGGTTATGATTATAATCCATCAGAAGAAACGGGCATGTTTCGTGCAAGTCTTGCATGGAAGGCCTGGTTTCCTGAATTCAGGGTTACTACATCTCATGGCTTGAGAGCATCGTCCTTTACAGGGGATGACAATATGACAAGACGGTTCACCTGGAATGAAACCAACCTTGACCTTAGCATCAGCCAGGCACTGAACCTTTCACGCGGCAACGTTAACTCAGGGATTTACGGAGAAATCACGCACAATTTCAGCCAGGTCAGGCACCTTTCCGGCACGCCTGAGCGCTTTATGAAGGGAATATTCTCAGGAATGAGCTATCGGGTCTTCGGATATTCCTATCAGCGGCAGGCCTATCGCGATCTGGCCCCTGACTTCGGGATTAATATGGATGTAAGCTTTCGCCATACTCCTGCCGGTGAAATCAATGCCGGAAGTGTTTTCGGCATACAATCACAGCTTTTTCTGCCAGGCATTGCCGCAAATCACTCATTATCTGTTTATGGCGCTTATCAACAAACCGATCCGGGGGATTACCGGTATGCCAACCTGATCAGTATCTCACGCGGTTATACCACAATACCATTTGGCGAAGAATTGATCAGTTGGAAAGCCGCCTACCGTCTGCCCTTATTTTATCCTGATTTCCACCTTGGCGGTCTGCTGTATATCAAACGCTTAAGGGCCAATGCCTTTTATGATTTTACGGATGTGAAAGCGAGGGAAACGCAAAATTCCGGGTATTTCAATTCGGCTGGTCTTGATCTGATCAGCGATGTGCACCTATTCGGCTTGAGCACTCCGGTAAGTGCCGGTATCAGAGGCGTTTACACTTTCAGAGATGGAACTCCCGCCTTCGGGTTCCTGTTCTCGGTAAATTTTTACGAGTATTGACCTGAATGACAGTTTATTTACTATATTCGTTTCATCAATCATCCGGGTAAAAGGCATGAAATTTCCGGTCAGGCTGCTTCTCACAACAATCACCGTACTTGTAACAGCGTATATTTTACCAGGCATCAGTTCAGAAACTTTTCTGGCCGGGCTTTCGGCTGCCGCAGCGCTTGCACTGCTGATAACCAGCACTAAAAGAATATTTCTTAAACTGAAAATCCCGATGAATATGATTTTCTTCGGTTTTATCCTTTTTACCCTGATCACAATGCTCACCCTGCTGATTTCAGAATTTATTCCCGGTTTCAGCGTGAGGAGTATCTGGCATGCATTGATGTTCAGTATAATTCTCACCGGGATAACCTCAGTCATCAATTCTTCGGTAGCTTCAGAAGACAGTTTTCATCATTAATACCCTTAATCACGGCCTGCTTAAGCAAACTGCTGATTGCAGCCCGAAGCCTTTTAATTCATATCGCCGCTAAAACCGGATACTCAGGATTTTCCGGGTATAAAAGGATTATCAGTATACTAACCGGCTGCCGGATACCTGCAAATCCGTCTTCCGCTTCACAATTTAGTGCGAAAATGTAGATTTCAATTTGCGCTCTTCGTATTTTCGTGACATAATTTACCAAAGGAAAAAGTATGAAAAGCAGAATGATCAGCCTTCCCGATGTAATTGAAGAAATTATTTCGGATTGCGAGGTGTGCTATGTCGGGATGATAGACCGGGAGCAAATGCCATATACCCTCCCTTTCAATTTTGGCTATGCTGAAGAAACAGTTTACCTTCACTCGGCACCCACCGGCAGAAAGATAGAAGTGCTCAGAAATAATCCGAACGTCTGCATAGCATTCAGTACCGCCCACCAGCTTTACAAACAATCCGAAAAGGTTGCCTGCAGTTATGGCATGAAGTACAAAAGCGTGCTGATCAGCGGAAAGGTTGAATTTGTTGAGGATTTCGATGAGAAAGTTAGGATACTCAACATCATTATGCGGCAATACACGCATAGCGGCGACTTCAGTTACAACGACCCCGCGGTAAACAACGTTACCGTGATGAAAGTCAGGGCTCTGAAGACAGAAGCGAAAGCATTTGGCTATTAAGAATCAGGAAGCCGCCTGCTGTCTCCGGAGGCGCGATCTGAGTTTCCGGAACAATAAAAAAACAAGATATCCTGTCAGTGCACCGGTGAGTGCGCCGCCGATCACATCGCCCGGATAATGCACCCCCAGATAAATTCTGCTGTAGGAGACCAGGCCTGCCCAGGTAAGCATGGCCGGCATCAGCCATTTGTAACGAACAGCCAGCGTCAGACCTGTAAAAACGGCTACCCCGAAGGTATTGGTGGCATGGGAGGAAACAAAGCCGAACTGCCCCCCACACTGTCCGTACAGCGTCCTGACCAGTCCTTCAAGTGCAGGTTCATGGCAGGGTCTCAGGCGCATAAAGACATCCTTGAATAACTTAACCGATATCTGATCCGTCAGGGTCACCAGCAGGGCAACCATCAGGAGCACCAGCCAGAAATGGTTTCGGTTTTCCCTGAACATCAGAAATAAAAGAAAGGCATAAAGAGGCACCCAGATGTACTTATCGCTGAACCAGTACATCAGAAAATCAAACACCGGGGAATGTAACCCGTTAAGAATCAAAAATACTTTCTGGTCAAGCTGAATCAGGGCATCCATTTTCTAAAAATATGGCTGGTGTAAAGCTTTCCAGATCTCGTCCTTCAGTTCGGTGATACCTTGTCCTGTATGCGAAGAGATAAAAACCAGGGGCACTTCCGGAAATTTCCGTTTTTTCATTTTGCGCAGCTGTTCCGTGTCGAGCAGATCGCATTTGGTTATGGCCAGCACGCGTTGCTTGTCAATCAGCTCGGGATTATATTGCTCCAGCTCATTCAGCAGTATCTCATATTCTTTACGGATATTCTCCGAGGTAGCCGGAATCATAAAAAGCAGGGCAGAGTTTCTTTCAATATGCCTGAGGAAGCGCAAACCCAGCCCGCGCCCCTCTGCAGCGCCTTCGATAATGCCCGGAATATCGGCCATAACAAATGAACGGTCGTCACGATAAGCGACTATGCCTAAATTTGGCCGGAGGGTGGTAAAAGGGTAATCGGCAATCTCAGGCTTGGCGGCAGAAACCACCGATAGAAGGGTCGATTTTCCTGCATTGGGAAATCCAACAAGTCCAACATCGGCCAGTATCTTCAATTCCAGTATTTTCCAGGCCTCAATACCGGCTTCTCCGGGCTGTGCATAACGGGGGGTCTGGTGCGTAGGTGATTTGAAATGATCATTACCCAGCCCTCCCCTGCCTCCGGGCAGAATGATTACCATTTCACCATCGGTAGTAACCTCAGCCTCCTGTTCCATGGTTTCAGGGTCTTTCACTACCGTGCCCAGCGGCACCTCAATGATGACATCCCTGCCGCTTGCACCGGTTTTTCTGTTATTCCCTCCGTTACCACCATCTCCGGCCTTCAGGTGTTTTGTGTACTTCAGGTGCAGCAGTGTCCATAACTGAGCATTGCCTTTCAGAATAATATGTCCTCCCCGGCCACCATCACCACCGTCGGGTCCTCCGCGCGGATTTCCGCGGGTCCTCAACAGATGGGCTGAACCGGCGCCACCCTTACCCGATCGAAGGTTAAGTTTTACATAATCAACAAAGTTAGAAGAGGACATAAAGAGGTAAATAAAGAATTAAGGGATGCAAAGCTACAAAAAAAAGCCGGCTTCGCCGGCAGTTTACATAATATTCAATATTACAGCCACTTACCTGAGCATTTTCATGGCAGCCTCCACCTTCTCACTTAAGCGCTCAAATACCAGCTTTTCATCCCCTATGGCATTCAAAGAGGCAAACTTATGTTGTTTGTTGTAGAAATCGGCTACAGGAAGTGTCTTTTCATTATACTCTTCAAGGCGGTTGATGATAAGCTCGGTGTTCATGTCATACGAACGGGCCTGGGGAGTTTTTGACCGGGCATTCAACCGCTTAATGGATTCTATGGTTGGTGCATTCAGTTCAATGCAATACGAAACGGAAGAATCAAGCCGCCTTAAAAGCCCATCAAGGATGTAAGCCTGCACAATGGTTCTCGGGAAACCCTTAAAAACGAATCCTCTGACATTATTGTGTTGCCTTATTTCGCTCTCAATCAAACGGATAACAATCTCATCAGGCACCAGTTCGCCCCTGTCCATTATATCCTTCACTTTGGCTCCGATCTCGGAACCCGCTTTAATTTCCCTTCTTAAAAGAGATCCCGTGGAGATATAATAGAGATTGTATTTCTTCGCAAGCAACCTCCCCTGTGTTCCCTTACCTGAACCGGGGGCGCCGGTCAGCACGAGGTTAAACCACACTTTTTGCAGGGTGTTGTCAATGGATTGAACCAGCCTCTCAAAAACTTCGCTGATCTCTCCGACTCCCATAATCGGGATGTATTTATTCCTGTCTTTATAAAAATCGGCAACCGGCCTGGTCTTGCTGTTATACTCTTCAAGCCTGTATTCGATTACCTCAGCATTGTCATCTGTACGTCCCGAAATCTTACCACGTTCAAGCAACCTGGCGATCAGTTCTTCGCGGGGCACTTCCAGGCTGAGCATGCATGCCAGCGAAGTGTTCAGCTTCAGCAGCAGGCCTTCGAGGATATAAGCCTGAACCATTGTCCTGGGGAATCCGTCGAACAGTATCCCGTTTTTATCTGCGCTGGCAATAATCCGCTTTTCAATAAGCTGAACGATCATTTCATCAGACACCAACTGACCCCGGTCGATGAGTTCTTTGGCTTTCTTTCCGAGCTCACTGCCTTCGGTTATTTCCTGGCGCAACAGGTCACCCGTTGAAATATAGGCCAATTTGTATTTCTCAACAAGCAGGACTGACTGAGTCCCTTTACCTGCGCCCGGAGGGCCGAACAAAGCGATATTTAACATGATTTTTCAGTTGGGTATATAACAGGGGCTGAAACAATGCAATGAATTGCAGGTGCCGGCCGATTATTCAACAATTTTATAAATATCTGGCAGATTGCGCGCAAATCCATCATAATCCAGACCATATCCGACGATAAAATCATTTGGTATTTCCATCCCGATGTAGTCTATTTTATAATCTGCCCTGAAAGCGCCGGGTTTATAGATAAGGGTGGCAATCTTCACATCGGCAGCTTCCTGATTGTGCAGTATTTCAAGCATCCGCTGAATGGTAAGTCCGGTATCAATAATATCTTCAACAATAATCACCGAGCGGCCTTTAACCACCTCGTTGAGCCCGATCAGCTCGCTGACCACCTGCGAACTGCGGGTGCCTGTGTAAGAAGAAAGTTTGACAAAGGAAATGTTACTTTCAATATTCACTTTTTTCAGCAGGTCGGATGCAAACATAAATGCGCCGTTCAACACAACAAGGAAGATGGGTACCTTTCCTTTCATATCGGTATTGATCTGATCGGCAATCCTGCTCACCGATTGATCGATGGCATCCGCCTTAATGAAAATTCCAAATTCTTTGTCCCGGACTTTAATTTTATTTTTCATTGACGATGAGTTAAGCGGTCAAAAATACGATAATTTAAATAATCAGGAAAGACGTGCGAACCTTTTGATTAAATTATCGTTAAGGCTTGGGTAAACCTCAGGCCGAACCGGGCTTTTGATTATTTTTGCATCAAACAAACCTTTCAACATGGAACCAAGAGTCAGTATAATTATGGGCAGCACATCCGATTTACCGGTGATGAAGGAAGCTGCAGAAATCCTGAATGAATTTCAGATTCCGTTTGAGATCAATGCTTTATCAGCTCACCGCACACCAGATGAGGTAGAAGCCTTTGCGAAATCGGCATACAGCCGCGGTATCAGGGTAATAATAGCCGGTGCGGGCATGGCAGCCCACCTTTGCGGGGTGATCGCAGCGATGACGACCGTTCCTGTAATCGGGGTTCCCATTAAAGCATCCCTCGATGGCCTGGACTCCCTGCTGGCCATCGTGCAGATGCCTCCGGGAATTCCCGTTGCCACTGTTGCCATTAACGGCGCCCGTAATGCCGGCATTCTTGCCGTTCAGATGCTTGCCACAGGAGATGAGGCGCTACAGATGAAACTTATCGCATTTAAGGAAGACCTGAAAAAGAAAATTGTGAAAGCCAACGAGGAACTCAGTTCGGTGAAATATGATTACAGGGTCTGATTTCGTCTCCTGAAAAAACCATTGCCTGCCCCGGTTGATTTCAGTGCTTTATGCTGCATCCGGGGCATTCCGGAAGTTATAATTTCTTTACCATCATCAACCCGTCCCTTATAGGGAGCATGAGGTGCTCAACACGCGGATCATTTTTCACGTGCAGGTTGAAGGCAGCAATGCCGCGCGTTTCCTTGTCATTTAAAGCGTCAGCATCCATCACCTTACCATACCACAGCACATTATCGGCTATGATGACCCCCTCCTGACTGAGTTTTGGAAAAACCGTCTCATAATAATTTACATAGTTTTCCTTATCGGCATCGATAAATACCAGATCGAATGGCCCTTCAATTTCAGGGATAATATCCATGGCATTTCCCTGATGGGTTATAATTTTATCCCGCAATCCGGAAGCAATAAAATATTTTTCAGCGATATGGGCAACTTCAGGATTGTTGTCGATGGTATGCAAGCGCCCCCGGTCGTCGAGTCCGGATGCCAGGTAGATGGCTGAATAGCCGGTAAAAGTGCCGATTTCGAGAATACAGCGGGGCCTCAGCAACTGAGTAATCATCTTAAGCAACCTTCCCTGGAGTAATCCTGAAAGCATGCCCGGGGTTGTCACTGCCAGGTGGGTTTCCCTGATCAGCTGCTGCATCAGCGGAGGTTCAGGAGTAGTATATTCGAGGGCATACCGTTCAAAAGCAGGCACAGTGGCAGGATACTGCGGCCGTTCAAATAACTCACTCATGCTTTTCGGTTTTTGTAGACCAGCATGCTCATTCCCGAGGGGTCAAATATTTCATGCGCCACTTCAAGAACAAGATCAGCGGTAATGGCATTAATTTTCGAGATCAGCACTTCATGGGTATCAACCGTATCGTAAACAAGCATGCTTTTCGCCATCGAAAGTGCATCGTTGAGGTTTGATTCAAAAGAAATGGCAATCTGACCGATAAACTGTTGCTTGGCCGTATGCAGCTGAATCGTTCCTAATGATTTGGCAATAAATTTATCCAATTCAGCCCGCACCAGGGTCAGTGCTTTATCAAGCGAACCATTATCCGTGCCCAGATAGATCATGAATGAACCGGTTTCGGCATAAGGCGTGTAGACGGATTCGATGTTGTACGACAATCCATGGCGCTCGCGCAGGGCCATACTCAGTCTTGAATTCATCGCGGGGCCGCCAAGCAGGTTTGTCAGCAGGGCCAGGGCTGTCCGCCGGGCATCCGCATAACCATAAGCATGATTTCCCAGGATGCAATGGGTTTGAAAATTCCGGCGTGGTTTGATCAGTTGCTTTGGTTCTGAAGCCGTGAAAACCTGCCTTGAGTCAGTGCGCAAATTCTCAGGAAGACATCCGAAAGCTTCATTAACAAGCTTTACCAGCCGGTCGAAACGGATGTTACCCACCGAGCTGATTACGATCTGATTGGTATGGTAATGATTGGCAATAAACCCGAGAATCCTTTTCCGGTTAATCCGCTTTACACTGGCGGGGGACCCCAGAATGGACTTTCCCAGGGGGTGTCCGCGGAAGAGCATCTCCTCAAATTCATCAAAAATAAGTTCCGAAGGGCTGTCCTTGTATGCATTGATTTCATCAATCACCACATCCTTTTCCTTGTTGATTTCTTTCTCCGGAAAAGTGGAATTAAACAGGATATCCGCGAACAGTTCAATCGCCCTTGCATAATAGGTACTGAGGAATGAGGCATGAATACAGGTTTCTTCCTTGGTAGTGTATGCGTTCAGATCGGCCCCTATGTTTTCAAGCCTTCCAAGCACCTGATAAACTTTTCGTTTACCTGTTCCCTTGAAAATAACATGTTCGATAAAGTGGGCCAGGCCTTCCTCCCCCGGCAATTCGTCGCGCGAACCTGTATTTACCATAACAGCCAGATGAGCGACCAGCCTGCCTGAATGACGGTGAACGATCCTTATACCATTCGGAAGTGTATGAAACTGATATTGCATCCTCAGAATTAATGGGATGCAAAATTAGAAAAATATTGGCAGAGCGGTAGCAACTAACGCCTGACACATATCCGGGTATATTACCGATTACTGCTCCAGGGGGAACTTCCTGACATAGGAAAGCCAGAAAAGCGGCTGATAACCGCGCAATTCGCCGGTTTCAGTATAACTCTCAACCAGGGGGCAAACAGCAATTACCTTCTTGGTAATTTTTCCGTTATCCTGGTTCAGGTACCATTCTTCCAGAAACCTCAGCCTTGATATATCCGACAATTGCAATTCGCGTTTGATAACGGTATCATAATTCTCATAGGGCTCGAAAGACCGCTGAAGGGTGAGCAGCTCGGTGCGCGTGCCGCGTTCAAGAACCTCGGCGGCCGACAACTGCTTGTTGGTCATCACATCATAAACCTTCACCTTTCCTTCCCGGGCGGATGTAATCACCGCCTGAACGAGTTTCTCGCGTTTCGGGCCTTCAAGGTTCTGCACCCACCAGGCAAGGTCCGTTTCGGGTGACTTCAGTGTTACATCATACTGAATCCTTTCGGTCAGCAACTCCCCTTTGCCGCTTCCGCAGGAGATCAGCAAGGCGACCGAGGAAATCAATAGAAAGATAAAAATCAGTTTTTTCATGGCGTTTCAGTTTACAAATAACGGGCTGAACATCCCTTGCTGCAAAATTACCAAACTTATCTTTTACCGTGCTGCAAATTCAAAATGCAGGGTGTAAAACTTCGTGGTGGAATCATTTTTCCTTACATTTAAACTTATACCTTTGCACAAATTTCAGCATCAGATCAGTTGGCAGACAATCATGAAAAAGGCGGAAAAAACCACGCGCGTTTCTCAAGGGAAACGAAACCCGGAACATCTGGTTCTGCCGGGAAAACTGTCGCTTAGTTATCAGAACGCCGCCATTCTGCTGATTCTTACCTTTACCTTTTTGCTTTATGCAGGGGCCCTCCGCAACGACTTTATGACCGGCTGGGACGATGGGGAATATCTTACGGCCATTTCCGGAGACGGAAGCATCAAGGTGCCGGAAATCTTCAGCAATTTCCATCTCGGCATGTATCAGCCCCTTTCCGTGCTTAGCATGGCCATCAATTACAAATTATCGGGGCCTGAACCGCGGGTCTTTATCCTCACCAATATTTTGCTGCACCTGCTCAACACCTTTCTGATTTTCAGACTTACAGAACGATGGATGAAAGGCTGGGTTCCGGCAGCGGTGGTTGCCTTGCTTTTTGCCATTCATCCCATGCATGTGGAACCGGTGGTGTGGATTTCGGCCCGAAGCTCGGGCCTTTACTCGCTCTTCTTCCTGCTGGGACTGATTGCCTGGGACAAATACGCAGATCAGGGCTACAACCTAAGGCAATATCTGTATGTACTGCTCTTTTTCATTCTTGCTCTGTTCTCCAAATCCATGGCTGCCACCTTCCCGGTGGTACTCCTGATGGCAGACTATCTGAAAAAGAGACAATTCCGATGGAGCCTGCTGACGGAAAAAATCCCGTTTTTCGTGATTTCAATCATCTTCGGCCTTGTTGCTATCAGGGCCTCCGCATCTTTCGGACATATCACCGTGCTTGAACAGGATTACAATCTTTTTCAGCGGTTCTTCCTGATCCTTTACAGTATCTCTTTTTACATCCTGAAGCTTTTTGTACCGCTTAACCTGTCGGCAATATACGCTTTCCCTGAAATCAGCGGGGGAAAACTCCCGCCCTATGTATTTTCCACGGTCATCGTCCTGATTGCAGCTATTGCTTTAATCCTTTACCAGCGGAAATATCGCAGGGAATTTCTTTTCGGGGGCATATTTTTCCTGATAACCATCGGCATGGTGCTCCCGCTTTTCTGGTCGAGGATATTTATCACTGCCGACCGTTATACGTATATCCCTTATATCGGGCTTTTTATAATCATTGGCAGGTATGCCGCGAATCTTTGGGAAACCCGGAACACCATGGACAAAGCCACCCGCAGGCTGATGCTTTCGGCCTCCCTGTTACTGGTTATAATACTGGGCGCTTCGACCGTAAGCCGGATATCTGTCTGGAAAAACACCCCCACCCTGCTTTCAGACGTAATTGACAAAAAGCGTTCTGATGCGGATATGGCCCACGCTTACTTTTATCTGGGCAACTATTATGATGCAGGAAACAATGCGGAAGAAGCCCTGAAATATTATGATTTGTCGTTAAGCCGTAATCCCGCTTACCTGCTGGCCCTCAACAACCGGGGCATACTGAAAGGTAAAGCAGGCCAAATCAATTCGGCGATTACCGATTTTGAACAGGCTATCCGCATCAAACCCGATTATGCTGAGGCATGGTACAACCGGGGAATCGCTTTATTCCGGAACGGGGACCTTGAGCGAGCCTGTAACGATTGGAAAGAATCGTCCAGACTTGGTTTTGCACCCGCGCACCAGGTCATTGCCAGATATTGCGATGGCACTTCTCCGCCTGGCCTATTGCCGATGCCGGAGAAAGAAACCGGGGAAAGTCCGACGCAGAAAACGGATGTCACACCGGCATTCTGACAATAGTAATAACACGCTTGTAATGAACAACTTAAAACAATTATATCATGAGTACCAACGAAATTAACCGGTTTATCACCGAGATTGAACTTTTCAAAGGACTGGTTGCTACAGAAATTGAACAGGTCGTATCAGCAATTGAAACACGCAAATATCTGGCAGGCGAATACCTCTTTCAGGAAAGCGGCCCCAGGGAGGCCATATACATGATCTTCGAGGGCGAAGTAGAGTTGATTAAAAAATCTCCTTTCGGGGCGGAAACCAAATTAAGCTATTTCAGCCGCTTTGACTTTCTGGGAGAAGGCTCGCTTACTGAAGAAGCCCCCCATAGCACCAGTGCCAGGGCAAAGCACAAAACCACTGCTTTGCTGTTGAGCAAGACATTTTTTGCCGAAAACGGCCCTATTGCGCTCAAGATTTTTTCAAATATTGCCCGGGTGATTTCACGCAGGATGCGGCAGGCCAATGCCCGGATGATCAGTTCCGCCGCGCAGTATGAATCGGGCCGTACCCGTACCGAGCACGACCTGCTTGGTTTCCGTGAAGTTCCTTATGAATACTATTATGGAATACAGACCTTGCGCGCACTCGAGAATTTCAATATTTCAGGGGTACAGCTCAACTTTTATCCGGTTTTTGCCGAATCGCTGGCCATGGTCAAACTTGCTGCCGCCAAAGCCAACCACGACCTCGGGCTGCTGAGTAAATCCCTGGCAGATGCCATTGTACGTGCCTGCAACGAGATCATCAATGGCAAATATACTTTTCATTTTGTTGTTGACATGATTCAGGGCGGAGCGGGCACATCCACCAATATGAATGCCAATGAAGTGATTGCGAACCGCGCACTCGAGATTCTCGGTCATCAGCGGGGGCAATATGAATTCTGTCATCCCAACAACCATGTAAACCTTTCGCAGTCAACCAACGACGCTTATCCAACCGCGATAAAAATCGCCCTGATCCGCAGCAACGAAAAGCTGTTGGAGGTCCTTACCGAGCTGATTGCTTCGTTTAAAATAAAAGCAAAAGAATTTGCGCATGTAATCAAAATGGGGCGCACCCAGTTGCAGGACGCGGTACCCATGACGCTTGGCCAGGAGTTTGAGGCTTATGCAGTGATGCTTGAGGAAGAAATTGCCCGGCTGAACCAGAACGTGCAGCTTTTTCTGGAAGTCAATATGGGCGGAACGGCCATTGGCACCGGCATCAATGCCGATCCGCGCTACAGCGGTATTGTAATTAATTACCTCCGCGAAATCACCGGGAAACCTATTGTGCTGGCTACCAACCTTGTAGAAGCAACTCAGGATACCGGCGCATTCATCATGTATTCATCTGCGGTGAAACGTCTGGCCGTTAAGCTTTCAAAAATATCTAACGACCTGAGGCTGCTTTCTTCTGGCCCCAGGGCAGGTTTCAACGAAATTAACCTCCCCCCTATGCAACCCGGCAGCACCATTATGCCTGGCAAAGTCAACCCCGTAATTCCGGAAGTGATGAACCAGATCGCTTTCAAGGTGATTGGTAATGACCTCACCGTTACTATGGCAGCCGAAGCCGGTCAGCTGGAACTGAACGTGATGGAGCCAATCATCGTATACAGCCTGTTTGAATCCATCGAAATGCTTAAAAACGGCATGAACACACTGAATCACCGATGTATCAAAGGCATCACCGCCAATGAAGACCATTGCCGCGAGATGGTATACAACAGCATCGGTCTGGTGACTGCCCTCAATCCGGTAATCGGGTATGAAGCTGCTACCAGACTCGCCAAAGAAGCGCTGGAGAAAAACCGCAGCGTTTACGACCTGGTGCTCGAACATAAACTCCTGAGTCAGGAACAACTCGATGAAATCCTCGATCCCAAAAATATGATTGCCCCGAGGATCATGCCCAAACAGGGATGAAAGTGACCAGGTTAACGGACAAGGGAAAGGCAGGACATTGCAGGTTGCAGGGCTTTTTGTTACTTTTGTAGAAACGGTTTGTGATGACTTTAAAAATTGCACTGATTCTTTCCTTTGTCCTTCAGTTTGTCGCGGCTACCATCGCCCTCTCGCTCACCAAACGCACAAGGACCAACATAGCGTGGTGGCTTATCTCTTTTGGTTTTCTGCTGATGGCCATCAGGAGGATCTTTGAGTTTTTCCAGATTTCCGATTCCGAAAGCCGACTGATCACCGGCATGCTGAGCACCTGGACCGGAGTACTGATCTCGGTGCTGATGCTGGGCAGCCTGATCTTTATCAAACGGATATTCAATATCCAGAAAAGGATGGATGATCTCCGGAAAGCAAATGAATCCAGGGTGCTTTCAGCCATCGTCAGAACCGAAGAAAACGAACGGCTTAATTTTGCCAAGGAATTACACGACGGGCTCGGGCCTTTACTTTCATCAGTCAAGATGGCTGTATCGTCCGCGCATACCGGAAATAACGGACCGCAAAATAAGGAAGTGATGATTCATGCCGAAAAGCTGATCGATGAATCCATCACTTCGCTCAAGGAGATTTCCAATAAGCTGAGTCCGCATGTGCTGAACAACTTCGGGATTAAAAAGGCCGTGAAATCATTTATCACTCATGTGCCGCCGGTCGAGGACCTGAACATTAATTTCGAAACAAACCTGGCTGAGAAACGGTATCCATACAATACTGAAGTGGTTTTGTACCGGGTAATCTGTGAACTGATCACCAACTCGCTGAAACATGCCGAAGCCCGGAACATCTACATAACGCTGATGGACGAAGCGGACGGCATCCGGCTTGATTATCTTGACGATGGCATAGGCTTCGACAGCAAAATACTGGAAATAGGTGACAAAGGTATGGGGTTCGCCAATATCCGGTCAAGAATTAAATCGCTGAACGGTACAATCGATATTTACACGGTACCAAATGAAGGAGTCAGGGTGAATGTTAAAATAGGAAAATCCTGAAAATGAACAACCTGAAACCTTTTTCAGTTTATCTGGTGGACGACCACAAGCTCTTCAGGGAAGGGCTTAACCTGTTGCTGGGAAATCTTCCGTATATCAGCAAAGTTTTCCAGGCTCCGGATGGCGGCGCATTTCTCTCCGATTTAAATAAGCAGGTGCCTGAGCTGGTTTTCATGGACATCAGTATGCCGGGCCTCGATGGCATTGAAACAACCCGAAAAGCGCTTGAAATTAACCCGGATATGAAAATCATCGCTTTAACTATGTATGCCGACGAAGACTACACCTCCCGTATGATCAGCGCCGGTGCCCGGGGGTTTATTCTTAAAAGTTCGGGATTGCATGAGGTTGAGGAATGCATGAAAGCGGTTATGTCAGGGCACAACTATTTTTCCCCTGAAATCCTGGACGGGATTCTTAAAAATATCAGTAAAAAAGAGAAACAGCCCCGTAATTCTGAACTCTCAGAAAGAGAAACTGAAGTGCTCTACCGCATTTGTCAGGGACTTTCGAACCAGGAAATAGCCGGCCTGCTCAGAATCAGCAAGCGCACAGTGGACAAACACCGGGAAAACCTGTTGCAGAAAACCGATAGTAAAAATACAGCGGGACTGGTACTGTACGCCATCAGAAACGGAATTGTGGAAGTTTGATTTTCATACGCTTTTATACTTACCGCTGCGCTTTTAAGCGTATTTCCGGATTACGCCTAAAAACTGTTTCATACTAATTGAGCAGACTATAATTTTGAATCATCAAAATTATCACTGCTTATGAAACAGGCCATCCGTAAATCAAATTTTATCCTGATTTTCCTGATTTTCATCTCTCAGGCCGCCATTGCACAGTTTTCAGTTGATGCCCAGCTCCGGGCACGTGGCGAAGTGCGTGACGGATATCAGAAAATAAATCCTGAAGACGCTTCACCGGCTGTGCTGGTTTCTCAGCGGACCAGACTGGCTTTCACCTATGAAATGCCCCGGCTAAAGCTGAAAATTGTCCCCCAGGATGTCAGGTTATGGGGAGATCAGGCCAAATTGAGCGCCACCGGGGTTGGTGACAATCCTTCACTGGATCTTTATGAAGCTTACGCTGAACTCAGAATTTCCGAACTCCTGAGTATTTCTGCAGGCCGTCAGGAGCTTATTTACGATAACGGCAGAATGCTTGGAAACCGCAACTGGAATCAGAATGGTATCAGCTATGATGCCCTCGTGCTGAAATACCGCAGGGATGGCTGGAAAATTGACGCCGGTGCTTCATGGAACACCCTTTCGGAAGCATCATACGGCAACCTTTATCCAAAAGCGCGGATAAAATCACTGAACTATCTGTGGATCAACAAAAAGGTAAGTGAAAAACTGAACCTTTCGTTTCTCCACATTTCATCAGGCTATACCAAAACGGACACGACAGATCCGATAAATTTCAGGCATACGAGCGGATTTTACGGAAATTACAGCGGGGAAGCACTGAATTTCATGGGTAATGCCTACTATCAATACGGTAAAAACCGGGACGGGAATAAATTGAACGCCATGCTGATTGAAGCCGAAATCAGCCTGAAAACCGGAAAACTGACTCCCGGTGCAGGAATCAGCTATCTATCGGGAAATGACAAAACACCCGGCCCGGATGAAACCGATAAGCTCTTCGACCCGCTTTACGGAAACAGACACGGTTTTAACGGCGCCATGGACTATTTTACCAATTATCCTGTCCAAACCAGACAGGGGGGCCTGGCTGATTATTATTTATGGCTCGATTACAAATTCTCGAAGAAAGTTTCCGTAAGAAATACCGTTCACTTCTTCAACCTCGCCATGACCAACCCGGGCACGCCCGATGACAAAGCGCTCGGTTTTGAAAATGATCTTATTCTGAAATACAGGTTCAGTGAATGGGGTAATCTTGAAAGCGGATACATTTTTTTCAATCCGACTGAAACATTGAAAGAAATTCAGCAAACCAATTCTGACAATTTCAATCAGTTTTTCTACATCCAGCTGACACTTACACCCAATCTTTTCAAACAGACAAATTCCCCTTTAAAATAAACAATCATGAAACGCAGCATAATTTTATCGGCAATTGCTATATCCATTGTGTTCTCAGGATGCGCATCACGCGAAAAGAAAGATAACACCATTACCCTTTCGGGGGCATTTGCACTTTATCCTCTTGCAGTAAAATGGACGGAGGAATACGGCAAAATCAACCCGGAAGTGAGGTTCAATGTTTCCGGAGGTGGCGCTGGCAAAGGCATGGCCGATGCCCTGTCGGGAGCCGTTGACCTGGGTATGTTTTCGCGTGAAATAGCTGACGAAGAGAAACAACAGGGCGTATGGTGGGTTGGCCTTACCATTGATGCGGTAGTTCCCACCATCAGCAGCCAGAACCCCTATCTGTCTGTTCTCAGGCAGCAGGGGCTCAGCCGTGAAGATTTCAAGGCTATATTTATGGACCAGACTGTGAAAGACTGGGGGAAAATCCTGAATCAGCCCGAAAAAGCCCAAATGACCATTTACACCCGTTCCGACGCATGCGGAGCCGCGGAAACCTGGGCGAAGTACCTGGGGGGGCACCAGGAAAACCTTGCCGGGATAGGTATATTTGGTGATCCGGGCATGGCAGACGCCGTGGCTAAAGATAAGCTGGGCATGGGATTCAACAACACCATATTTGCCTATGACATCAATACCGGAAAAAAAAGGCCGGGCATCGAAATCGCACCCATCGATATCAATGACAACGGGATGTTGGATCCGGAAGAAGATTTTTATGAAACGTTCGACGGGGTGCTTCAGGCCATTGGCAGTGGTGTTTATCCATCGCCGCCAGCACGTGAACTCTATTTTGTAGCCAAAGGCAAACCACAGAAACAGGCTACCCTCGATTTCATCCGCTGGTGTCTGACTGAAGGCCAGCAGTATGTAAAGGAAGCAGGTTATGTTCCCATCGACAGTGAAAAAATTGAATCGTATCTGAAAAAACTCAAATAGACATCCGCCCGCCCCCAGGCCCGCTGAATGTATTAACAAGCCATGCAGTTGCGACGAAAGATCATCGACAAGCTAAACGGATTCTGGATGATCACCACCCTGATCACCATCCTGGTATTGCCTCTGGTTATCTGCCTGGGTCTGTATATCAAGGCTGCACCCATTTTTGAACAACATTCTTTTCTGGAACTGGTTTTCTCATCCAAATGGGAACCTTCAAGGGGGTCATTTGGATTCTGGCCTTTTATAGCCGGTTCACTTTATGTAACCCTGCTGTCATTTCTTTTTACGGCACCTGTTTGTCTTCTGGCGGCACTCTACCTTACACAGTTTGCTCCCCGTGCACTGATCCGGATTATGCATCCGGTAATTGATGTACTTGCAGGATTGCCCTCCGTGATTTACGGGGTTTGGGGCATCCTGGTCATCGTCCCCTTCGTATCAGCCATTTCCGTCCCGCTTTCAGATTCACCGTCATCGGGCTATTCGGTGCTTGCGGGGGGCATCGTACTTGCGGTGATGGTCATCCCTTACACCCTCAATATGCTCATCGAAGTTTTCAATACCGTCCCAAACGGACTGAAGGAAGCATCCCTTTCGCTGGGCGCAACCATGTGGGAATCGGTCAAACATGTTGTTATCAGGGGCAACTACCCCGGCATTATCTCAGCCTATGGCCTGGGAATTGCCAAGGCATTCGGTGAAACCATTGCCGTGATGATGGTAGTGGGCAACGTAGTTAAAGCTTCGGGTAACCCGTTTAATGCGGCTTACCCGCTGCCGGCCCTGATCGCGAACAATTACGGCGAAATGCTTTCCATACCCATGTATGATTCCGCATTGATGTTTGCCGCATTTCTGCTTTTAATCATCATCCTGGTTATCAATTTATTCTTCAGGTTACTGATCCATAAAACCAAAAGGCTGTGAGAAGATTTAAAATGCTTGAGGAAAAGTTCTTCATCCGGCTTTCAGCCCTGTTCACCTATTCGCTGATTGCCGTGCTTGCCTTTATCATTATTGTTATTTTCTACAAAGGATTCGCGGCACTCAACTGGGACATGGTATTTAAAACCCCCAGGGGCGGCTATTACTACGGAGGGGAAGGCGGTGTGCTCAATGCGATCACAGGCTCGCTTTACATTTCCATCGGCGCTACATTGATTGCAGTGCTGATCGGCATGCCTGCAGCGCTCTACCTCAACGTTCAGCTGATCAGGTACCGGCGTACGCAGAATACCATCCGCTATTTTCTGGATGCCTTATGGGGCATCCCTTCCATTGTCTACGGAGCCTTTGGTTTCACGCTTATGTTATTTTTCGGCATGAATGCCTCCCTGCTTGCAGGAATTATTACCGTTGCCCTGCTGATTTCGCCCATCATGGTGCGCACCTTCGATGAAGTGCTGTGCACCATCCCGAAAGGAATGCATGAAGCTTCACTGGCCCTGGGATCCACCCGCACTGAAACAGCTTTCCGGATAATGTTCAAACAAGGCTTCCCCGGGTTCATCACGGCAGTTTTGCTTTCATTCGGCAGAGGCATAGGCGACGCCGCCTCGGTGCTGTTCACCGCCGGTTACACCGATAACATTCCGGTGACTCTTGATGAACCTGCAGCCACACTCCCTCTTGCTATTTTCTTTCAGCTCGGATCACCGATCCCGGAAGTGCGCGACAGGGCATTTGCCGCTTCCATCATTCTGACGATCATCATCCTTTTTATCAGCATTGGTGCACGCCTGCTGTCGAAACGATATTCAAAAACCAACCTCAAGTAAAAAAATGGGCAAACCATATATCTCAACAAATAGCATTGAACAACTCAGGATTCTGAGAGCGACAGAACCGGAGGCAGTGCTGCGGGTTAAGAACCTGAACGTAAAGGCCGGAGATCACCACATTTTAAAGAATATCAACCTGGAGATCCCCAAAAACCGTATCACCGTGCTGCTCGGCCCTTCAGGATGCGGCAAAACCACCCTGCTGAAATGCCTGAACAAGCTCACCGATCTTTACCGCGAATTGAAGGTAAGTGGAAACATATACATTGACAATGATGATATTCTGAACACTACGGCCAGCATTCCGGATATCCGGCAGAAAATGGGGCTCCTTTCGCAAAGGCCCTATCCGCTTCCAATATCAATTTATAAAAATGTAGCCTATGGTTTAAAGCTGAAGGGCGTCCGCGATAAAAAACTGATTGCGTTCAGTGTTGAGAAGCACCTCAGAGAGGTTGGCCTGTGGGAGGAAGTAAAAAACCGCCTGAACTCACCGGCGTCCAGTCTGTCAATCGGGCAGCAGCAAAGGCTTTGTCTGGCGCGCGGACTGGCTGTTAAGCCATCCATTATCCTTGCTGATGAACCAACCTCCGCCCTTGACCCCACTTCCAGTAAAATCATTGAGAACCTTTTCAGAGATATAAAAAAACATTACACCATTATCCTTGTGACCCATGTGCTGCGACAGGCGATCAGGCTGGCCGATCATGTGATTTTTATGGATGATGGTGAAATCATTGAGGAAGGCAGCCCCGTGGAGCTGTTCGAAAATGCCAGCACGGATAAACTCCGGGCTTACCTGGTTGACGGAAACTAGGATACAACCTAAAAGCAGGTCAACTGCCCATCAGCAGTTCCGGAGTATCGCCATAACCTGAGGTCAGCGGCGGCAACTTCCATAGCCAGGGCTTTTTCACCCTCCAGGATTAACACCCGCGGATTGCGGTTTCATAACCACGCCAAGATTCTTTTTACCGTCAATCATGATTACAAGTGGCTGCTCAAACCTGATATGACGAATCACATCATCTTCATAAAACGGAGTTTGAGAAGCCAGAAAATCAAGATCGTAGTATCCGTCTTTTAAAAACGGATTAATGGTAAAATAACCAACCCTGAAAGAGGTCAGGTTCTGGAAGAAATGGGTTCCCTGGCTAGGATCTATCCGGTAATGCTCGAGGCCTGATTCCACGATAACCCGGGCGGCGGAGATCTGAGGCCATTTTACCGGAATTCCCAGCCACGGGTCGTTACTTCCCCAGCGCCCGGGGCCTACCAGCACATAATTGCTTTTTTCCGCAAGGAAATGCTCATTCAGTTTCCCAACTTTAATTGCTGTTTCCTTGTTGGCAGCAGGATTAAACGACTCGGGCTTGATGTAAACGATATCATACACATCCCGGATAATGCCATTGCCCAGTGCATGATGAGCATAGATAACCGTATCCTGTTCAATCACATCCTCAAGATGAGCCTCAATGGCATCCCTGTTATCAACAATCGGCCTGATTTGCAGCAGGTTAAACAATGCAGGAGAGCCTTTGGGACGGTTCAGATCCACCGCAAATTCAATTTCAACGGGTTTACTCATTTCGCGTTGCCCTGTTTCGAGCACGGTGGAAAGAATATCGGCCAGCGGAAATACATTGTGGGATAAGATGTTTGAAAAAGTAACGATACGCTTTCCGGATCCGAACATACCATCGCGCAGCATATTGCTCTCGTAGTCGAAGGTAGAAATTATATTTCTCAGCGACCCGTCTGTTTCGCCATCCTGTATATTCAACTTCAACAAGTTGGAACCATCATCAGTGGAGGGTATAAAAGTACCCGGCCGCAGATCCAGTGCATAAAAATGCTTCTGCGTTTCGCGAAGGGCAAATTCGGGCGTAGACAACTGAAGCACTTTTTTGGGGTAACGTGGCGAAAACCTGAGCGTCAACCCGCCGTCGACAATATACTTCCCAAGTCCCAATGCAATGTTTGCTATGCCGTCTTCCGGTTTTTCAGGATCAATCGGATAGAAATTTATAGATCGGGCAACCCCTGATAAAGTCGGATAAAAACGCTCCCCGTATTGTGTGCCGGTAACCTCCTGCAGCACGATGGCCATCTTTTCTTCATCAATAACATTGGAAGTCGCCGTCATATATGATTTTGAATCCCTGAAAAAGGCTGAAGCGTAAACGCTTTTAATGGCGTTGCTCAGGTTTTCAATGGTCATACGTTCATCATTCACAAAATTGGGAACCATATATGTGGAATAGATCCCGGCAAAGGGCTGATAATAGCTATCCTCCAGCATGCTCGAAGACCGCACGGCTATCGGTTTATTTACCACCGTTATAAAAGTATAAAGGTCCTCATGTAAGCGGAAAGGAAGCCTGGCCGCGATGAAATGATCGAGAATCTCCTCATCTGAAAGGTCGGATAGCGCAATCTTATACAGATTATTATCCTCCATAAACTCATCGAAGATATCTGCTCCTAGCACCACCGTCCGGGGAATGGTAACGATCACACCCGGCCATTGATCAAGCAGGCGGTTGCGTTTGATCATGGAATCGAGAAAAGCAAGTCCCCGGGCTTTACCTCCGATAGACCCCTGTCCTACCCTTGTAAAACTCAGGTACTCGTCAAAGCTTTCGCGGTTAAACTCGGCAATTATACCCCGTGCTTTATTCAGTCTGAATGTAGCAATGGCATCGAAAATAAAACGCCTGATTTCATCCAGATCACTGAAGTCGCCCGGGCGAAGATCGCGGAAAAGTTCGGCAAGCGGAAACAAAGCCCTGGCATACAACCACTTGGACACATGATTTCGATAGATGTGATAAGCAAGCGAATTATCCGGAATTTCAAAAATCTTTTGCTGAAGGGCTTTGAGGTCAGCAGCACGGGCAACTTCAAGCCTGGTGTCGGGATCCACAAAAACAAAATCACCGAAAGCGAAATACTGCTTTATAAAATTCCTCAGTTCGATGGAGAGTGTCTTCGACTGCTTATGCAGAAAGCCAACCCTGAGTCCGCGCGCCACATCGGCATTCAACAGATCAGACGACTGCATCAGTATGGGCATAAATTCGTCGTCCCGCTTCACCTTTTCCACCAGTCTGATTCCGGCCTGAGGATCTTCAAGGCCATTTCTTGGATAGGATGTGTCGGTGATGATTCCAAGCAGGTTATTCTTATACTTTTCATAATAACTTACAGCCTCTTCGTAATTTGTAGCCAGCAATATCTTAGGCCTGCCCCGCATACGCAGCATCATCTGGTGCTCATTCAGACCTTCGGTCATAAAAGCCTTCGACTGCTTGAAAATGATCTTGTAAATATTCGGCAAATAACTGGAATAAAAACGGATAGAGTCTTCTACCAGCAGGATAACCTGAACACCGACATCCTTGACATCATTCTCGGCATTCATCCTGTCCTCAATCAGTTTAATAATGGCAAGCAGGATATCGGCATTGCCAAGCCAGCTAAATACATAATCAATGGCCGAGAGGTCTTCGTTGGCCAGGGTAAGGGTGACTTCGCGCGAAAATGAAGTCAGCACAACAATGGGTTTTTGCGGATACAGAGCCTTAATCCTTTTCGCAGAATCAAAATTTTCACTCTTCCCCATGCTTAACATGGTGATAATAAGGTCTATATTCTGACTTTCAAGCACTTCCTTTGCCTCGGCCTCTGAAGACACCTGAATAAACTGGGGAGGATACCTGAGGCTGAGCGAAACATACTCGATAAATATCTGCTCATCAATGCGGCCATCTCCCTCCAGTACAAACGAATCATAATTGCTGGCGATCAGCAGTACATTGTATATCCGTTTTCTCATCAGGTTGATGAAAGCAGTATCGTCAAAATAAAATTTCTTCGCAAGTAAAGCGTAGGGGGTGGATTGCATAGCTTTGATATTCATATCACAAATATAGATTATTCCGGTTAAATTTGCACTGACATTCCGTGAGGCATCTTTGGCTGTCCGCAGCACAGGGCGACGCAGTTCAGGCTCACAGGGACACTTTATTTAACAAGCCACAGCCAATAAGTTCACAAAAATTAACTTTTATCGTTCAATGATATCTTACACCGGGATTATTGAAAACATTGCAGAGGAAATAAAACCTCTGCTGAGCAAAGGAAAGGTTGCAACCTACATTCCGGCATTGTCGAGAATAGATCCGGAAAAATTCGGCATGGCTGTAGCAACCGTCAGGGGAGAACTCTATACGACAGGAGATGCAGGTGAAAACTTCAGCATTCAAAGCATCTCCAAGGTTTTCACCCTTGCCATGGTGATGGACCGCATGGGTGATGCGCTTTGGGACAGGGTAGGCCGCGAGGCTTCAGGGAACCCCTTCAACTCACTGGTTCAGCTTGAATATGAAAACGGTAAGCCCCGCAACCCCTTTATCAATGCCGGTGCGCTGGTGGTGACCGACTGCGTGATTTTCGAAAACCGTGACCCCCTCATCGCGCTGGTTGATTTTGTGCGCAAATGCTCAGGAAATCAGGCTATTGACTATGACAGGGAGGTTGCAGGATCTGAAAAGGAAACGGGCCACCGCAACGCAGCCCTCGCAAATTTTCTGAAAAGTTACGGCAATCTGTTTAATGAAGTGGACCGGGTGCTGGACCTCTATTTTCATCAGTGTGCCCTATCGATGAACTGCATGGATCTGGCCCGGGCTTTTCTTTTTTTAGCCCATGGCGGCACCGATCCGGTAAGCGGCTCGGTAATCTGCGGGCCGAGGCAGGCCAAGCGAATCAACGCGCTGATGCAGACCTGTGGTCTTTACGACGAAGGAGGTGAATTTGCTTACCGGGTCGGGCTTCCCGGTAAAAGCGGCGTGGGCGGTGGCATCGTGGCGGTAATGCCGGGTGAACTGGCAGTGGCAGTCTGGTCGCCGGGACTCAATTCAGCCGGCAACTCACTGGCCGGCATGAAGGCTTTGGAGTTGTTTACTACCTATACTGCCAGATCTATCTTCTGAAAACCCGGCAATGTACCCGGTATTATGCCTTAAATTACCTGATTCTCAAACCTTATGCAGCCCCGGATTCATTGCCTGTTATTCCCTGTTTAACCGACGAAGGCTCACTGTATCGTTCAATCAGATCAATCATTTTTGCAGTATTGGCATTCTGCTTGTCCGAAATCTCACTCAATTCAGTCAGCGTAAGCGCTTCTCCCCTGGCGGTGATAAAAGTATTCAGATTGACAATATCCGAAAACCAGTTGGTTACAACAATCATCAGTTGCGTAAGGTTCGCCCTGCTGCTTTGCAACTCAAGCGGAGGTTTGAAAATGAAGTGGGATACGATGTCAATCAACCCGATGGTTCCAAAAGCGATGGACAAGATGGTCTTGCCCTGGGCTGCAAAAACCACCGCCACGGCGATCAGGGCAATCCCCAGCATAAACGCCAGCACATACATCCAGAGCACGTACTTGTAAGCGCTCTTCGCATCGCGGATCACCTCCTGCAATGAGGACTTGATGCTCATAATGGTTTGCGTGGTATTGGCCATGTTTTCCATCGAAAGTTCCATGGCCTTGCCAAGCACCTGATTGTTGACCTTGTTAAAGTTCCGCGCATTTTGCGACATCTGCCCAAGCACACTCAGTATATCGCTGAGCTCCTGCCGGTCTTCAGGATTAAGATTCTGTTCGGAAGCAAGATTGGCAGCCACCTGTTCATTCCTGAAGAGGTATTCGTGAATGTAATCAAACGCCAGGTTTTTGTTTTCCATAGTCAGAAGTTTTTGAACAATAAATAAATCAATACTTTCAATAAAACCAGAAAGAAACAGAGGCGGGTAATCCTAAACATTCAAAGAAGATCACATTATATTGTGAAATAATAAACAAGCGGCGAAATCACTTGTTTGTATTTTCGCCAAATTAATTGCGTTGCCGGGATTATACCGGCCTGGTTTATCACTTTAAAGGTTCCGGCATAGCAATAATTTCATAGTTTTGCGGTTATAATTGCAAACATGCCGATGCGCCTGCCTTTTCTGTGGATTCAGATTTTTTTGTTTTCCGGTCTGATGGTTTCTGCCCAGCAACCCCGAAAAATCCGGTTGGTGCAGGCGGATGTAATGGCTTACAATAAAGCGCTGGGTGAAAATGTACAGCGCATTATCGGAAATGCGGTTTTTGAGCACGAAGGAGCATTCCTCTATTGCGATTCCGCGCATCTGAACAATGCCACCAACAGTATGAAAGCATACAGCAGGGTGCACATTAAATCCAGCGATACCCTTAATCTTTACGGAGATTCCATCTATTACAGCGGGCAAACCCGGATTGCAGAAGTATTTGATAATGTAAAACTGATCGACAACCGAACCATTCTGACCACCGACAAGCTGATTTACGACAGGAATACAGGTATCGCGTATTACCTTACCGGCGGCCATATTGTGAACGATCAGAATACCCTTGACAGCAAACGGGGTTACTATCACACCAACAGTAAGGATTTCTTTTTCCGCGACCATGTTGTACTGACTAACCCCGATTATGTAATGAATTGCGACACCCTGCAATACAATACCCAAAGCAAAATCTCATGGTTCAGAGGGCCAACTACCATAAAGGGTGAAGATACAGATATATATGCAGAGAATGGGTGGTACAACACCGTAACGGATATTGCTGAATTCGATGAAAATGCACGGGTTAAAAACGGCGATCAGGTGCTTACCGGCGACAGCCTGTATTATGAACGTACAAATGGTTTCGGAGAGGCCTTCAGGAACATTATGGTTATTGATACCGTGCAAAATATGATTTCGTTCGGACAGTATGCCCGTTACCGCAAGGACCTGGGATACACCCTGATCACCGGAAAGCCCGAGGCCCTGTTTATCGAAGATCAGGACACGTTGTTTATGCATGCCGACACCCTGCGGGCAACCTTTGATTCAGCTCAGAAAACCAAAGAGATCTTTGCCTTTTACCATGTAAAGTTTTTCCGCACCGACCTGCAGGGGATGTCCGATTCACTGATATACAAATTCAGCGACAGCACCATGCGCATGCTCAGGTCTCCTGTGCTATGGACCGAAGAAAACCAGATGACTTCCGACTCCATTCATATCCTTACCGGTAATGAAGAGGTAAAAGAACTCCGGCTGTTCAACAACGCATTCATCATTTCGAGCGATACCTTAGGAAGCGGGTACAACCAGATTAAAGGGCGGAACATGAAAGGCTATTTCATTGACAATGAGCTGATCAAAATCGAGGTTGAGGGCAATGCCGAAACGATTTACTGGGTAAGGGAGGAAGACGGAACCCTGACCGGTATCAACAAGGCATTCGCCAGCAATATGAGTATCAGGTTGCGCGACAGGAAAATAAAGCAGATCATTTACATCGAAAAACCCACGGCTGTGCTGCACCCCGAGGGCGAACTCAGCCAGGAAGAGCTACTGCTGAAAAATTTTATCTGGCTGGATGACCGCAGACCCAAAAAGCGGGAAGACATCTTTATCTGGTAATTTGCCAAACTTTCTGCGGGAATCATGCCTGACATGATATAAGGTTCAATCCCGAACAATTTTACAACTCCGGGTGCTTGAGGAAACCAAACAATCCTATTCGGTGTCAAACAGCACCTGAACCATATCTGTTTCAAGGCGTCTCTGCAACCAGGTTATGATACGATCCCGGTTTTCCTGATCCGGATTTCCGTTTTCAAACGTCAGTACTACCTGGGCAACGCGCTTTTGCTCACGTGCAGGCATTGTGTATAAATAAGTTTCGGCATATGTGCATGAAACCACCTCGGGAAATATTGCGTTAAGTTCAGCCAGCAACGCTTCTCCCAAAAGCGGCTTTTTTTCAAGACTATCCGCTTTTCGTTCAGATTCAGCCAACTGCATGTTCAGGCGGCTGATCTCGAGTTTCAGGTTATCAACCTCCGAATTTGACGACTCGTTGAGCGAAAAACCCTGTCGAATGTTAAGCGTGGCATTTCCGAGTGAAAAATCCCTGGCTTTTTCTTCAAGCATAAGTTTGTGATCTTCAGTAAGTGTATTTCCTCCATAAACCATCATTATTTCGCGGGTGCCGGGGTTACTTTCGTATCTGAGCAGGTAGCTGCCTTCAAAAACGCTGACATTTTTAGTAAAACGTGCTACATTTTCATTGAAACGCTCTTTCTGAACCAAACCATATCCGAAATAGATGCTTGGCAGTATGGTAATCGCAATAACCAGGGATATCCAATGGTTCACACGCTTTTTGTGTGATTCGCTTGCAAGGGTAATAATAGGAAACTTCAGCAGCTGTGAAACCACCATCGCCGCAATGGCAATAAAAACGGTATTGATCGTAAAAAGATAAAAGGCACCGAAGAAAAACTGAAACTGTGCGGTGGCCAGGCCATAGCCTGCAGTGCAGAGTGGCGGCATCAGGGCTGTGGCAATGGCCACGCCGGGTATTACATTTCCCTTTTGCTTGCTGCTGATGGCAACGATTCCGGAAAGGCCGCCAAACAAAGCGATCAGCACATCATAGATGGTCGGACTTGTGCGTGCAAGCAGTTCGGAATGCGCAGTTGAAACAGGGCTCAGGGCAAAGTAGCCTGTGGATGCGGTAAGTCCTGCGGCGACGGCAAACCCCAGGTTTTTGATGGCCGTACGGAATAACGGAAAATTGTAGGTGGCTACAGAATAGCCTATTCCGTTAATCGGGCCCATCAATGGAGAGATCAGCATGGCACCGATGATTACCGCAGTGGAGTTCATATTCAACCCTACGGAAGCAACAATGATTGCAAAAATCAGGATCCACAGATTCGTTCCTTTGAAAATTATATCCTTCTCAATTGTCTGGTGAATCTTATCAAAATCCTCGACCTCGCTCTCAAGATTAAGATAATGAAGCAACTGCTTGATTACACTCATGTCAGTTCAATTGATATATTTAATTATTCACCATATGGAATGTTGCCCGGACGGGCAGGCACATCCTGCACTTCGAGGATTTCGATTACCACATAATTGCTCATTCCCCTCCAGGGTAAGGGATGGAGAAATTCTTTATAGCGCAATTCAACAAAGCGGCCGCCACTGCGCTCCAGCACGGCAGCTATGCTGTCGTTGGTAATACTGAACTCAAATTCATTGCTTTGCATGGCTCCGGGCAGCGGCGTTTTAAAGCCTTCCTGAATCAACCGGCCTTCCCATGTTTTGAAAATATAGCCTTTTCTGAC
>ERZ795057.434-NODE-434-length-44035-cov-10.106207_pt1 | contig 44035 bp, 32 predicted proteins | sample MGYA00375141_ERZ795057 | MGnify/ENA primary metagenome ERZ795057 (study PRJEB30186, sample SAMN05720163) | activated sludge metagenome | isolation source: Anaerobic digester | place: Hong Kong | collected 2015-01-26 ...
TAATTTGTGCAAAGATTGTTTTTCCTTTATTCATAGCCTGCAGAATGTGGCTCAAATGCCGATTCACAAAACTATGATTTCTAATCGAAAAATAATTTTATCCTTGTAATATATTGAAATTTATATTAATAAACCATGTCTGAAAATTTTTCTCCGGACAGCAATGTTGCCGATTATAAACAATATGCCCAAGCTTCGTTGCAGGGGCTACGTCTTCTTTTCCAAAATGCATAGCTTCGCCAGATTATGGACACTCATACGAACACCCATCTTGAATTTCTCTTAACCACCCTCGACAACCTGAACGATGCCATCCTAGTGGTGGACCAGGCAGGCAAGGTATTGTACACCAATCATGGATTCGACCGACTCTTCAAACCCCTGGTAGGCAACATCGTGGAGTGGACGTTTGACAAAATGGTAGCCGAGTTTGACGCCTACGACCTGAACGACCAATACCTCCCTCCCACGAAATGGCCGTTTGCCAAGATCATGAAAGGTGAAAAAGTGTTCCAGGAAAAATTTAAAATCATCCTAAAGTCGAACAACAATAGCAGCGTATTCATCCAGATCAGCGGGGGACCGGTCAAATACCCAGGTGCTGAACAGACCTACTCAATCATCTCGGCCAGCGACATCACAGCTCAGCAGAAAAGCTTACGGCAGTTACGGGAAAGCGAGCAGAAACTGAGCCTCTTCATTGAGCACGCCCCGGCTGCCCTCGCCATGTTTGACAGGGATATGAGATACATTGCCGCCAGCAGACGGTGGCTCGATGATTACAGGATTGCCGGCACCAATATCATCGGAGCCTGTCACTATGAGATCATCACCGATATTTCAGAGGAGTGGAAAACGATTCACCGCAGAGGGTTGAAGGGTGAGTATATCAAAAACGACGATGACCGCTTCGTGCGGGAGGATGGTTCGGTGCAATACGTGAAATGGGAAATGAGACCCTGGTTCAATGATGAGCATGAGATTGGCGGCATCATCATCATGTCGGAAGAGATCACTGAGCGTAAGCTAAATGAAAGAAGATTGATTGAAAGCGAGAAGCGATTTGCAAACATCTTCTATGACAGCCCTCTTCCCATCGCCATCACAAGGCTGTCTGACGGCGAAATCATCCTGGTAAACCCATCCGTAACCAAGTTCTTCGAATATACACAAGAGGAACTGATCGGGAACACCACCCTTGAAATGTTTTTCTGGGAAGATGCAGCCCAACGTCAGGAATTTACCGAGAAGATCCGCTCTCACAAAAGCGTAACGGATATGGAGACTTCGACAACCCTGAAGTCAGGTGAAAGACGGCATGTGCTCATGTGGGGAAAGTTGATTGATTATTATGGCGAAGAATGCGTATTGCTTGAGATCATCGACATCACCGAGAAGAAAATTCAGGAAGAGAAAATCAGGCTGCAAAACGAAAAGATCAACGCCATTCTTTACTCACTTCCCGACAAACTGTTTATCCATGATCTCGATGGCACTTTTCTGGAAGCATACAGCACCAACCCTGACGGCTATATCGTGCCCCGGGAGTATTTCATCGGGAAAAATTTGCACGATGTGTTCCCTGATGAGATTGCAGACCTCAATCACCGCTATCTTCAGGAATGTCTGCAAAAACGGGAACCGGTGTCTCACGAGTTCTCGACCGATTACAAGGGTACCTACTCCACCTTCGAGGTTAGGATTGTCCCCTTTCTGGAGAATCAGGCCATCCGCTTTGTGCGTGACATCACCAAAACCACAGAAGCCGAAAAAAAGATTTTCAAACTAAGCAAAGCCATTGAAGAGAGTCCCATAGCCATTATCATTACCGATACTGAAGCGAACGTCAGCTATGCCAGCAAAGCATTTGAAACCATAACAGGCTATTTGACCGATGAGGTGATCGGCAAGAACATGCGAATCCTGAAATCGGGTAAAAATAAGAAGGAGTTATATGCCAAAATCTGGCAGACAATACAATCGGGAAAGATGTGGGAAGGTGAGCTGATCAACAGAAAAAAAGATGGTTCTTACTACTGGGAACACATGTCAATCACCCCCCTCTACGAAAAAGAGCATCAGTTTACCGGTTATCTGGCCATACAGCAGGACATCACCAAAGAGAGAAACAGGGAGCAGGAGATCAGGAAACTGAACAGCAGCCTTGAACGCAGGATCGCAGAACGCACGGCCGAACTGCAGGAGAACCAGGACAAGCTGATGCTAAGCCAGCGCATTGCCCAATTGGGTATATGGGAATTCAACACCCACACCGGGGTGGTGAAGTGGTCGGATGAGACCTACAAGATCTTTGAATGCTCCCCCGACAAACCACCCTATTCCTTCAAGGAGTTTATAGACACCATACATCCCGAAGACAGGGAGCAGTTCGTGGAGAGTGCCTACTCGATGTCCAGCGAAGTCAATACCGTCACCTTCACTCTTCGCCACTACACGGAGAAGGGAAACCTCAAATGGGTGAAATATTACATCAAGGGGGTGTTGGATGAAGGGGAAGGACATCAGTTCATGGGTACCCTCCTTGACATCACTCCCGAGAAGGAGAGAGAGCGGCAGCTCGAAAAGGCGGTACATGAGGCGGAGGAGGCCAACAAGGCGAAAAGCATCTTCCTGGCCAACATGAGCCATGAGATCCGCACCCCCCTGAACGCGATCAATGGATTCTCAGAGATCCTCTACAACACAATAGAGGATGAGAAAAGGCGTTCGCAGGTTGCTTCCATCCGCAACAGCGGACGCAACCTGCTGAGAATCATCAACGACATCCTGGACCTCTCGAAGGTGGAAGCGGGCAAGATCGCGATCGAACGGGAGTCGATGAATTTGATGCAGGTGGTTGCTGATGTATGCGGCATGTTTGAAACCACTGTCGCGGAGAAAAAACTGCTCCTGACCATTGCCTCTGACATCGACTCAACCCTCACGCTGCTGATGGATGAAACACGCTTGCGGCAGATTCTCTTCAACCTTGTGGGGAATGCCATCAAGTTCACTGCTGAAGGCGGTGTGACCGTTGATATCACGCACGAACTGAAAGAGGGCAACCTGGTGGATTTGAAGATTTGCATCTCTGACACCGGGATGGGCATATCGGAAGACCAGCTGGAGGCGATCTTCGAACCTTTTGTACAACAGGAGGGACAAGGTCATAAGTACTATGGCGGAACCGGGCTGGGGCTTACCATCAGCCGCAGGATGGCTGAGGCAATGAACGGGGAGATCACCGTGAAGAGTACACTGAACGAAGGCTCCGAATTCACACTCATTTTCAGAGACATCGCCAAAGCAGCTTGCATACCGGAAAAGAGGGAAAAGAGCTTCCATGATTACATGGAGACCCGGTTTGAGGAGAGCACCATCCTGATCGTGGATGACATTGAAGACAACAGAAAACTGTTGCTCAATGCACTGGAACATACCGGAGCCCGCCTGCTGGAAGCAGAAAATGGGTTGCAGGCGTTTGAGACAGCCACAAAGGAGAAGCCCGACCTGATCCTGATGGATAAACGCATGCCGGTGATGAATGGCAAGATGGCCTGTAAAATGTTGAAAGAAAATCCCGCAACGGCAAACATCGTATGCATCGGGGTGTCGGCAACCATAAGGATCGGCAATGACGAGAGCGCTTCCCACCAACTGTTCGAGGAGAACATCCTGAAACCGATCTCTTACGAGAAGCTTTTTGAGATTCTGATCAAATATCTGAAGAACACCCAGCAGACAACACGACCGGCACCTGAGAAGCGTGAAGCGTTGACGGCGGCAGAGCAGGAGTGGTCGGATGCATTGAAGCAGCATGCCCGGGAAGAGTTGCTTCCCCTCTACCGGCAGGTGATGAGCACACAGCTGATGGACGAGATGGAAGATTTTGGCAGGAGGCTGGCGGAGGCGGGCCGCCGGTTTGACAACAAAATACTGATCGACTCCGGCAACAGGATCGTGGATTATGCCGATCAGTTTGAAGTGAAGAAGTTAACCAAGCTACTGAAAGAATTGGAGCTTATGCTAAACCATGAACTTTAAAGGAGAAGAGCAATGACAACAACACAGGAGAAAAAGAAAAGGATTCTGGTTGTGGACGACAACACTGAAAACATCCGGGTGATCGGCAGCATCCTGCGGCAACAGGGTTACAACGCCGGATTTGCCATGGATGGACAACAGGCTCTGGAGATCCTGAAAGGCAGCATTGAGGAGTTTGACCTGATGCTGCTCGATGTGAACATGCCGGGGATGAATGGCTTCGATGTGTGCCGTGAAATTCGTCTCATGGAACGGTTCGACGAGCTCCCGGTGATATTTCTCACCGCCAACACGGAGACGGCCCAAATCGTGGAGGGATTCAGCAGCGGGGGGCAGGACTACGTGACAAAGCCCTTTCAGGCGGACGAGTTGCTGGCGAGAATCAGTACCCACCTTGAGCTCAGGGAAAAGAGGGCGCTGCTAAAGCAGATGAACGAGCTGCTGAATGAGAAGGTGAGGGAGCGCACGCGGGAACTGGAGGAGTCGAACCAAAAGCTGGTGAGGGCTTATCGTGAGCTCCGGAAACTGGATGAATCGAAAGCGGTCTTCCTCCGCCTGATCAGCCACGAGATCAACACCCCCCTGAACGGGGTGATTGGCTTCGCCGATTTTTTAAAGGAACAGCTGGTGTCCACCGAATATTTCACGATGATCGAGAAACTGAGCGAGTCGGCTCACCGGCTGAACGATTTTGCGCAGTCGAGCCTGATCATCACACGGATGCGCACGACACCCGATGAGTACGGCAAGACGATGATCGATATTAAAGACGTGGTGGATGACATTCTGATCAGCAACCGTGAGCTGGTCGACAAGAAAAACATACGGGTAGATCTGTTCTGGAATGCAACCGATGCAACGATTCCCGCCAACCATGAGCTGATGACCCTCTGCCTCAACCACCTCTTCAGGAACGCCCTGCAGCACACGCCCGACAATGGATCCATTGCCATCGCATGTCGCACAGGGGACAGCCGGCAGATCCTCTCCTTCGAGGACAGCGGACCGGGCTTCTCTGAAAGATCATTCGAAAACATGTTTAAGCCCTTGTCTACAGCAGATGAACTAATTGACAACCACAAAGGCCTGGGGCTCTCCATCGTGAAGCTCATCGCCGATTTCCATGAGGCCGGCATCCAGATATCCAACAGACCGGAAGGGGGCGCGAGGGTTGAATTGCGATTTCCCAAAAGGGAGGCACCGGCACTGTGAGTTGAAGCAACCACAATATTCCGGAGCGCTCAATTTTCGGTGAGAGGGTCTGAAATTATCGGGGAAAGATGTACTTTTGTAGATGATCCAGCTCAACGAACAGCAACGCATGGCGGCCGAATTTGAGGGAAAGCACCTGCTGGTGCTTGCAGGCGCCGGCACGGGCAAGACAGGCACCATCATCGCCCGGGCAGACTATCTCCTCCGCAAGGGAGTGCAGCCCAACCGCATCGCCATCCTCTCCTTCACCCGCAAGTCGGCCAGGGAGATCGCTGAGCGACTCAAGTTGTCAGCGCCGGGCGGCATCAACAAGAAAGAGATCACCGGCAGGACCTTCCACTCATGGTGCAACGAGATCATGCACCTCTACCCCGACCACTTCCCGCACCACGGCTACACACCCCTCGACGAGGATGACCGGCTGAGCGCGATGGCGCTGGCACTGGGGAAGAACTTCCGCGACAGCAAGAAGGAGAAGGTGAAGAAGGAGGTGGTGACCGCCATCTACTCCTACGCCGTCAACACCCTCTGCAGCCTGTCGGAGGCCATCCTCCACGTCCGCTACGGCAACCTGGAGAAGGAGGATGAGCAGGTGAGGCAATATGTGGAGGAGGACCGGAAGCTGATTGCGCCGGTCATAAAAAAATATATCGACTATAAAAAGGAGCGGCGCTACATCGACTACGACGACATGCTGAGCGTGGTGGCCACACAGCTGGAGCGCGATGAAGCGCTACGCGACGCGGTGACGAAGCGATACCGGCATGTGCTGGTAGATGAGATGCAGGATACCAATCCCCTGCAATACAAGCTGCTGAAATCGTTCGTCGAGGGATCGCACCTCTTCTGCGTGGGCGACGACGCGCAGAGCATCTACGCTTTCCGGGGTGCCGACTTCCGCACCATACACTCCTTCACAGAGATCATCCCCCGCTCAGAGAAGCTGAAGCTGCTGCGCAACTACCGCTCCACGCAGGAGATCCTGGATCTCTCTAACTGGGTACTGGAACAATCGCCACTCCGCTATGACAAGAAGCTGGAGGCCCACAGGGGCAAGGGGGAGATGCCCTCGCTGATCCACGTGGAGGACGACTGGGAGGAGGCGGACCTGATTACCGACGGGATCCTGGATCGTGTGGCGGAGGGGGGTCGCTATGCCGACACCATGGTGCTGGGCCGCTCGGTATGGTCGCTCTCGAAAGTGGAAGGGGCCTGCCTCAGCAAGAAGATCCCCTACGTGAAGTATGGCGGCACCTCACTGATGCAGAGCGCCCACGTGCGTGACGTCGCCTCCGCCATGCGAATCGTGGCCAACAGCTATGATGAGATTGCCTGGATACGTTTCCTGCAACTCTGGGACGGTATCGGTGAGATAAAGGCCAGTCGCATCATCTCACGGGTGATCACCCTCGCAACCTTCGCCGAGATGATCTCCTGCCTGCAACAGTTTGAGGGGATGGAGGTAAACGCCGCCATCCCAGCCACGCTGGCTGCCGTGAGGGAGTATAACGACCGGCCGGCACAGGCCATGGAGGCTGCCGTGAAGGCGATGCAGCCGATGCTGGAGAAGAAGTACCGCGAGGAGTGGACTTCCCGTGCCTCCGACTTTGAGGTGCTCCGTGAGGTGGCCCGCTCATCGGGCAGCATCACCGAGTTCATCACCGAGTACGTGCTGGACCCCAAGGCGGAGACTACCTTTAAGATTGGCACGAAGGAGACAGACGATGCGGTGGTGCTCTCCACCATCCACTCGGCAAAGGGATTGGAGGCGGAGATCGTGCACATCCTCAACCTCAATCCAGCCAGCTTCCCCTCGTCGCGCACCATCCTCCAGGGTGAGGGGGCCATCGAGGAGGAGCGGCGCTGCCTCTACGTGGCGCTGACACGCGCCAAGAACAGCCTGAACCTCTACCGCAACGTGCGTTCGCTGCACACCCAGTACAGCGATGCAAACCGCCACGAGCAACTTTACTTCCTTAACAACCTCCCCCCGCACCTGGTGAAGATCCTGGTCAACGGGCAGGAGAAAAAAGATTTTCCTGCACCCTTCAACCCCAAGCAGGGTGAGGCCGACTTCCCCGACTTCGATTTTGGCTAACAGGCTCCACCGGAGGTGCCCTGTAACAATAAATTTGACTCAGACCTATGGCAACGGTAATCCTTCTGATCATCATTTACCTCTCATTTATCGGACTCGGTCTACCTGATACAATGCTGGGTGCTGCCTGGCCGGCGATGTACAGAGACCTCTCCGCCCCCATTCATTATGCAGGCATCATATCGATGATCACGGCTGCGGGATCAGTTGTCTCCAGCCTGATGAGTGCCAGGATCACACGTTTTGCCGGTACGGGTGTCGTCACCGTAAGCAGTGTCTTCCTCACCGCCATGGCTTTAATCGGGTTCTCCTTCTCCAACAATGTTGTATGGCTGTTCATCCTGGCCATCCCCCTGGGTTTGGGGGCCGGCTCGGTGGATGCCGCGCTCAACAATTACGTGGCACTGCACTTCAAGGCAAGACACATGAATTGGCTGCACTGCTTCTGGGGTATTGGTGCTTCTATTGGCCCGTTGATCATGTCTGCCCAACTAAAAGCCACCGGCTCCTGGTCACAGGGATACATGACGGTTGGCATCATCCAGCTTTGCATCGTGATTGTGCTGCTCGCCACATTGCCACTCTGGAAGAGAAGCAAGAGAGAACAGGGTGATAAGCATGCAGAAAGTACCCCGCATCTCTCATTCAGAAAAATTGCACAACTGCCAGGTGTGAAACAGATGCTGCTGGGTTTCTTTTGTTACTGCACCATTGAGGTGGTGGCAGGGACCTGGGGAACAAGCTTTATGGTTACCGTCAGGAATATATCACCTGAGAATGCTGCCCGCTGGATTGGGTTATATTACATCGGAATCACCGCGGGGCGTTTTATTTCCGGGCTCTTCACACTGAAGATCAATAACCTGCAGCTGATACGACTGGGACAAATTGTGATTCTCCTGGGCATAGTCTTAATGTTATTGCCTTACAACGCTTCCATTACTACGGGTTTTATGGTATTTGGACTGGGTTGTGCACCCATCTTCCCGAGCATGTTGCATGAAACCCCCCGGAGCTTCGGGAGAGAGTATTCACAATCAATCATCGGGATGCAGATGGCCAGTGCATCTTTGGCGTCAACCATCATGCCGATGATATTCGGTAGCCTGGCTTCGGCATTTGACTTCTCAATATTCCCCGTTTTCCTTGGTGCGCTTCTGCTGATCAGCATACTGTTGATCGAAGCATCAAAAAAGAAGAGCCGCCGGTTAAAGACCGGATAAATGGCTGGACCGGAGCAAACGCTTCGTTTGATGGTCAATACCCGGTCTTTCACCGGTTTTATTTGCATAACACAATTTGAACAGAATTATGGACAACCCGGAATGATCATAGTGCGACTCGGCAACAAAAATTTATCAATCTGTTTCTCATTGATTTACTTTGACCATTATTAATCATTAAAAATTAAAAGGATGAGAACAATGTTTATCTGTTTTACACTGGCATTTTCTGTTGCAATCAATGCAGCTTATGCCCAAAGCAAGCACACTGTTGAATACCCGGATCAATTGCCGGGGGACATAATGCTGGATCGTTCAATCAGTCGGTCGTATCATATCACAACGGATTATATGGATTACGACCTCATGGGTAATTTTCTCAGAAAAACGACTATTGAAGGAGACTATACCACAGGGCTGGAAGGAGATTCGGTACGGTGGAACAATGTATTTGATACTTCAACAGATGAGGAGGGACAACCATTCAGTGAGAAAAAGGATTTTCTTGAAAACTTTACTTACCTCCCTACTCCGGAAATTGTGAACCCCCATTTTTTTAAGAATATGCCGGAAGATGAAGGGTTTCGTATGAAGAATCTTATCTGGGATATGTTCATGTTACAGGATATCGCATACTGGTACTGGGATTCTTTGAGACTGAACCGGGATTTTGATGCAAGTGAATTGAATGAATCAGTTGATCTTGCCGGAGATGGTGCATTTGAGAACAAGAACTTCAAATTGAAATGGCTTGGCACGACAAGAATGAATGATGATATTTATGCGATTATCAAATATTCTACCATGAACAACAAAGTCAATATTGAGATGGAAAACCTCTCAATGAGGGGTAGAAGCCATTACTGGGGCGAAGTATATGTGTCGCTTACCGATAAGCATGTTGAATATGCAACCCTTACCGAAGATGTCATCATCGACCTTTCAGTAAACGGCCAACCGGGAATTAAAGGGTATGTAGTGAGGTTCATCACCTTGTCACGAACAAAATAAGAGAGTGATATGAAGAAGCACATTTCAAAAACAGGATTCTGGATGCTTTACCATGTGGGACTGTTGATCTTCAGCTTCGTTGCTGCTTTTGGGATTAAATATCAGCAAACCGGGGATTGGTTCCCTCCAACGGCTATGGTTGCTTTTATCAGCATATTCCTGATGGCTGCCGGTATCGGGTACATGGCTGTTTTTATGGTAAACAAGGCAAGCAGGTATAATCAGGCCCGGATAAATAAAATGATTCTGCCGGCATTATTGCTGTTTTATATCTTGGCTTACATGATCGCCAACATCGCAATCACAATCGGTGTTTTCGGATGGTTTATATATATAGGCAGGGATCTATCGGAATTCTGGCACCACCTTTTCAGGTATGAGCTTAATTTCGCAAGTGGACAGTTCTTTGTATGGCTGATGTTCTTTACCATCGCATTTTTCTATACCCTCTGGCGTAAATCAGTCACGAAAGGACAAAAACTGAGGGAAGAAAACCTGAAACAGAGATACCAGAATCTGAAGTCGCAGGTCAATCCCCATTTCCTTTTCAACAGCCTCAACACCCTTTCTGAAATTGTATATGAAGATGCGGGGAAGGCAGACAAGTACATCCGGAAACTATCCGGGATTTACAGGTACATTCTGGAAAACGAGGAGACCGACCTGATACCGCTGGATAAAGAGATAGCATTTGTGAAACAATACTTCAGCCTGCAAAAAGAACGCGATAACGATAAAATATCACTGGAAATTGATCTGCAGCATGCCGGCAAATTCAAAGTTATTCCTGTATCTTTACAGATACTGGTTGAGAATGCCCTAAAGCACAATGTGATGTCGCAGGAGAACCCGTTGATCGTCCGGATATATGATGAAAACGGGTATGTGGTGGTCTCCAATGTGATGCGGAAGAAAAATATAATTGAACGCCCGACTCAAACAGGATTATCCAATCTGAAGGAGAGGGTGAGGCTGATCATGAAAAAAGAGCTTGTCATCAACGAAGAAAACAACCATTTCCTGGTAAAATTACCACTGATTGAATTTGAAAATGAAAGTACTGATTATTGAAGATGAACGGACTGCTTCGCAAAAGCTGAAGCGATTGCTGGGAGAAACAGACCCTGACATTGAGATTATTGATGTGCTGCAGTCCGTGGAACAATCGATCAACTGGTTTCTGAATCATCCGAAACCGGACCTGATCTTCATGGATATCCAGCTGGAAGATGGTATCTGTTTCGAGATTTTTGAAAGCCACCCGATTGATGTTCCTGTTATTTTCACCACTGCCTACGATGAATACAGCTTAAAGGCATTCAAGGTGAACAGCATCGATTATCTGTTAAAACCAATTGATCCGGAGGAGCTCAGAAATGCGATCAACAAATTCAAAGCACATTACAATCAAACGGATCATGCAAGGTTCGCGTCAATCATACATCAGTTGCAATCGAAAACGAAAGAGAGGTTTCTGATCAGGATAGGGGAACATTACAGGTCGGTACAGACCTCATCGGTCAACTGTTTCTATGTGAAGGAGAGATGCAATTTTATTCTTGTTGAGAATGGGAAAAACTACCCGATTGATTATTCACTCGATAAGATTGAGCAATTGATTGATCCAAATACATTTTTCAGGATCAACCGGAATTGCATCATCAACTACTCCGCCATCCGGGACATCATTGCCTACTCATCAAACAGACTGAAGATCAAGCTGAAAGAGTGGACAGACAATGAGGATATCATTGTAAGCCGTGAACGCGTTACGGCTTTCAAGGAATGGATGGACAGATGATCCAAATGAATTAAATGAATCATGAATACAAACTCAGGATGAAGTAACTATCTCTTTTTATAGCTACAAGTGTGGACGGCTACATTGCAAAACCCAGTGATGATCTCAGTTTCTTAAAACTCGTTGAAAATGAAGGTTTCTTTGCTCCTCTGTAATTTTTTCCTCAATTTTGATACCAATGGGATAGAACAGTAAAACGGGATGTGATGCCGGCAAAAAAAAGGGAGGAACAGTTCTTACAGCTAATGAATCACTGCAGCGGCATACTGCAAAAGGTGTCGTTGCTCTATACCGAAAACGAGGAGGAGAGAGCCGACCTGCTGCAGGAGATCATCTACCAGTGCTGGCGATCCTTCCCCTCCTTCAGGGGGGAGTCAAAGCCATCGACATGGGTCTACAGGGTGAGCCTCAACACCGCCCTGGTCTACCGGAGGATAACAGCCCTGCAGCAGCGCGAGTTAACACTTGGAGTTGATCAGATTGCCGATCTGCCGGCAGAGCAGCGAGAGGAGAACCCACAGAGAGATGCATTGCTGCAGGCCATCAGATGTCTTCCGAAAACGGAGCGGATGATCATCACCCTCCACCTCGACAGCTACAGCAACAGTGAGATTGCTGCCATGACCGGCACCAGCAAAGGGAACATCGCGGTGAAAATTCACAGGATCAGAGAAACGTTAAAAAAACAATTGAAGGAGGAAAAGTGATGGATGAGATCAGAGAGAGATGGAATAAACTGGGCGATGAGATGCAGGAGAAAGAGAATAGTGTTACGGAGATATTCAGCCGCGACAGGTCGGCACTGTTGCTGGCAAGACTGAACAGGAAGATGAAGCTGGGACTCATATGGAATATCGTTCTCATGCTGCTGCCGGTTGTGGCGGGGGTTTATCACCGTCAGTCGACAGAGATGCTCTGGCTGCTGGGAGGCTTCTTCCTGATGATGCTCGTCAACCTGCTCTACAGTGGCAACCATTACCTGACGGTGAGAAGAAGTGCGTTCATGCAGGAGAACAGCTGCAGGATGCTGGAGCGATACCTGAAAGCGGTGAAGGGCACCCTTCGTTTTGAGAGGGTCTGGAGCCTCTTCACCATTCCGCTTTCATTGATCATGGCTATCCTCTACACCCAGCTGCTCCGCTACGACTCCTTCGCTGAGATCAGGCCGGAGAGCCCCGTACTGATTGTCACCGCCCTGCTGATGGTGACGGCGGTGCCGGCAGCGATCCTATGGACAGGATGGTCGCAGCGAAAAGCATACGGGGAGGAGATCAGGGAGCTGAGAGAGATGATCGCGATGCTCTCAGCCCCTGATTAAACCAATTACCTCGACCGGATCTCCCGACGCATGAAAGCCAGGTAGGAGAGGATGAAACAGATCAGTGTAAGGGCTATCAGCCCTGTGAGCTGCGGCCATACCAGCAGCAGGCTCTGCCCCAGTGGCAGGGGACCAGGGATGGCGCCCTGCATCTGCTCCATGGTGAGCGGCCCCAGGCTGCGCAGCGAAGGCATCAGCAACGTGGAGGTGGCCTGGCTGAACAGCTCGTTGGGCATCACCTGCATCAGCAGGAAGCGAAACCGCTCGAACAGATAGACCGACCGTCCCGTGGCGTAGGGTGATGGTGCTGCCGCCTTGATCAGCACGTTGGCGATCAGCGGGTAAAAGACCGTGAAGAAGAGCCAGACGGCGATGCCTGACAATGCCGAGGTGGCAGGCTGCCGGAAGCGCACCGAGAAGTAGAGCGACAGGTTGAGCCAGAGCGCCACGTAAACAATGCTCAGCAGCGTGAAGGAGAGGATTCGCATGAACTCGGCCGGCGTGGGCGGGATGCCCAGCGCCAGCAGCCCGGCACCGATCACCAGGAAGCTGAGCAGGAAGAAGAGCAACGCGATCACCAGCAGCGCCGCGGTGAACTTGGCGTTGATCACGTAATCACGAGGGATGGGCTGCGCCAGCAGTCGACTCAGCGTACCCCTGTTCTGCTCCGTGTTGATGGCATCGAACCCCAGGCTGATGCCCAGCAACGGTCCCAGGAAACCGATGAAAACAAAGTAGGGAGGCAGGCTCCCGTCAGACAGGGTGAAAAGCTTCAAGAAGAAGAACTCCTCCTCGCCACTGCCGGGCTTCACCGCATCGGCGATACCTGAGAGAGCGGTGTAGAGCGATCCCACGCAGGTGAGCAGGATGATTGCCATCAGGATCACAACCCGCCAACTGCGGATATGGTCGCTCATCTCCTTCAGCACCATGGTGCGGAAGACACCCGGTGCGGCTCCCGAGGAGCGGAAGGTATCAAACTCCCTCCGTAGCGAAGGTATTAGCCGCCGCAACAGATCCTCCCGGTAGGCGGCTGATAAAAATCTATTGAGTTGCAGTGTGATCTTCATTGCCGGTTCCTCCTTCAAAATAATGATGATAAATATCTTCCAGACCATACTCCCTGCTTTCATCCGAAGCACTGTCAAGGAAAAGCTGACGGGCGAGCGAGGCGATGTTGCCCTGCGCCAGGAGATGACCCTTCACAAAGATCCCCACACGGTCGCACACCTGTTGCACCTGATGCAGGTGGTGAGAGGAGAAGAGCACCGTGATACCCTCCTCGCGACTCTGCGTGACGATCAGACTCAGGAAATCACGAATACCGGAGGGATCGATGCCGAGTGTCGGCTCATCGAGGATGATCACCTCCGGATTGCGAAGCAGCACATCGGCAAGGCCCAGTCGCTGCCGCATGCCGCGCGAGTACTTGCCTGCCTTCTTGGCGGTCTCCTCTGACAGCCCCACCCGCTCCATCAGCTGCAGTGCACGGCTGCGGGCCTCACGCTCGGTGAGGCCGTTGAGGCGCGCGGTGTAGATCAGGTTGTCGAGCCCGCTAAGGTCGTCATAAAAACCCACATCCTCGGGGAGATAGCCCACATGGCGTTTCACCTCAATGGGTTGCCGCACGGGGTCGAGACCGCAGACACGCACGCTGCCGCCGCTCGGCTCGGTCATCCCCATCAACATCAGGATGGTGGTCGATTTACCGGCGCCGTTGGGACCCAGTAGGCCGAACACCTCACCGCGACCGATCTCAAGCGTGAGATCATCGACTGCGGCGAAATCGCCATACCTCTTCGTAAGATTGCTGGTTACGATGGTTGCTCTCTCCATGGCCTACCTCCTCCCATATTTTCGGAAAAGATAGACAACCGTACCAATGGCTCCCAGAATGATCAGAATACCCAGCCAGCCCCAGAGCAGCGGTGTCTTGACCGACATGCGGAACGAGGCGGTGGAGGTGGCTTCCGGCGTCTGCGCCGTGAGATTGAGCACATAATCGCCCGGGATCGACTTGTCGTAGGCACGCACCTGTGCCTTCACCTCAGCGCTCTCACCCGCGGCAATCAGGGGAATGGTGTCGGGCGTGAAGGTCACCTCCCATCCCTGTGGCTTGCCGGCGCTCATCCGCACGCTGCTCAGGTCGGTGGAGCCGCTGTTGCGTACCACCAGTTCTATGTTTCTGCGACGGCCGGCAGTGATCTTCTCACTCAGACGTCCACTGAGGGTGCTGAGCTCGAGACCGTAGCTGCCCGAGACATCCGCCTCCAGCTCCAGGCGGGCGGTGCTGCTGCCGGTGCTGGCAACCACCGGTATGGTGTACTTACCCGCTTTCACGTTGTAGGGCGCCTTCACCTCCACCTGGATATCCTTGCTCTGCCCAGGCTCTATCTCCACGGAGGTGGCCTGCTGGTAGTTGGGCTTGAAGACAACTGTCCAGCCACGTGGTGCGTGTGAGCTAAAAGCGTAAAGCTGCTTCTCACCGGTCTGGTTCTCCAGCTTGGTACGGTAGTTGAAGTTAGAGGTGGCATGCCCCTGCATGTTGGCCTGGTCGGCAGTGAAGACGGTCTTCACCGTGCCCTGCTCCGACACCTCCACCGTGAGCGGCAGCACGCTGTGGCCGCGGGCGGTGACACGGAAGGTGTAGAGACCCTTCTCAATGTCGAAAGGGAGTTCCACCTTCAGGTTGAGGCTTTTCTTCTCACGGGGCAGCACCGAGATGGCCTGCGCGTTCCAGCCGCCGGAGCGGAGCGTCTGCTTCCACCCTTCGGGGAGGCCTTCCACACCTACCTCTGCGGTGGCGATAGCACCACCGTTGTTGATCAGGTCGATGGCATAGTCGATGGTCTCGCCCGGGGGGACAGTAATACGGGGGTAAGGGGTGTAGAGGCGCAGTGATTGCGCCATGGCAGCCTGGCTGCCGGAAACGATCATCAATAAGAGTGGCAGAAAAAAATGGGTCAAAATCTGCTTACGATCCAACATAAATAATCCTCCTTTCGTTGTAAAATTTGTGATTGAAAAGTATAACTGTTGTTTTGAATCTTCTTTCTCTTTTTAACTTATGGCGGTCATTTTTCGCAATATGAGTCTTCAGGTTTTGTTGGTCACACGAGATGCCGGTGGAGGCCGGCATTCGGTGCTGGGAATCATTATCTCCCGGTTGCAAAAATAAAAAATTGGGATTTAACAAAAAACCTTTTTTAAATAATTTAACCGGAACAATAGGCTCATCGCTCCCTGTCCCGGTCATTCTATTCACTTCACTTTTTTTCTCCTACCGGTCGTGCTCCACCCAGATCAGCTCCGAGGTGTCATAGCCGATCTCCCCGGCGATACGCAGGTAACGCTCCTTCACATCGTCGGGGATGGTGGTCTCGCGCGCCAGGATCCAGAGGTACTTCAGGTTCTTCCCGGCCACCAGCGCGTAACGGTACTCCTCGTCGAGGGCGATCACATTGTAACCGGAGTAGAAGGGCCCGAAGAAGGATCCATAGTGACTTTGTTGATTTCATCATATTTTTGGTTTTTTGTCTGGTTTTGTTAAAACGGTGTCTCCTGCGGCTGACCGGTAAGCGGAGTATGAGGGATCATCGTACCCCCTCTATTTATAACAAGATAGCGGCAAAGAGGTTTTGTAAATCCGGGAATTATTTATTTGCTCCTTAAGCAGAATAGGATTATCTTCGGGGATCCATTGATATTGATATTGACACCTGCAGCCAACTCAACCCCGGGAGCGACAGATGTCACCAAACAACATAGATCATGAAAACAGAAAGATTGGCAGCGGTCCTGCTGATAGTGACCCTCCTGCTCCTTACTGCCTGCACGGCAAAAAAAGAGAACCGCTTCGTGACACGCACCATCCACAACCCGGTACTGGCCGGATTCTACCCCGACCCGAGCGTCACCCGTGGTGCCGACGGCTACTACATGGTGAACTCCACCTTCGGCTACTTCCCCGGCATACCCATCTTCTACAGCCCCGACCTGACCGGCTGGAAACAGATAGGACATGTACTGCACCGCCCGGAGCAGGTGCAGTTCGATGAGCGTAAGCTCTCCAACCAGGCGACTTACGCGCCCGCCATCGAGTACCACGACGGCACATACTACGTGGCCTGCACCGAGGTGGTGGGACGTGGCAACTACATCGTGAAGGCCACTGACCCGGCAGGGCCCTGGTCCGAGCCATTCCTGTTGCCTGAGGTGCAGGGCATCGACCCCTCACTCTTCTTCGATGAGGATGGACGTGCCTGGCTGGTCTACAACAGCGGTGCACCGGACAACAATCCCCTGTGGGACGGGCACTGCACCATCCGACTGGTAGAGATGGACATGGAGACTATGCAGGTGATCAGTGAGCCGGTGATCCTGGTGAATGGTGGTGTAAACATCGACAAAAAGCCCGTATGGATTGAGGGACCCCACCTCTACAAGGTGGAGGGACGCTACTACCTCTCCGCCGCCGAGGGGGGCACCGAATTGAACCATAGCCAGGTGATCTTCCGAAGTGACGCCATTACGGGGCCTTACCTGCCATGGGAACAGAACCCAATCCTCACGCAGCGGGACCTCGACCCGGAAAGAGAGAACCCGATCACAAGCACCGGCCATGCCGACATGATTCAGGACCTGGCGGGCGACTGGTGGGCCTTCTTCCTCGGCTGCCGTCCCTACGAGGGGAACCATTTCAACACCGGGCGGGAGACCTTCATGGCTCCGGTGAAATGGGTGGAGGGATGGCCGGTAATCAACCCTGATCACATGGAGATTCAACTTAGCTATCCTTTCACCGCTGCGCTGCCGCGTCTGGAGGAGCCACAGCCGTTGCAGGGCAGCTTCGTGCGCTGTGAACAGTTCGACACCCCACAGCTTAGTAACCACTGGGTGAGGATCCGAGCCGACGGAGGAGAGTGGTTCCAAATTGACACGACAGACAGCACCCTCCGGATAGAGCTGCTCCCCGCAAAGCGAATGCAGGGAGGGGTTCCCTCCTACCTGGCACAGAGGCAGCAACACCTCACCGGCCATGCTGCCACGGCGCTCTCCTTTTCACCCGCGGGTGAGGATCAGAAGGCAGGCATTGCCGTGCTGCAAAATGAGGAGCGTTTCTACTACCTCTGCAAGTCGCTGGAACAGGGAGCTCCCGTGGTGCAGCTCTACCAATCAGGGAAGGGGGATGACCCGCAGGGAATGACGCTGCTGGCATCGGCACCGCTGGGGGGTGACCGGCCTCTGCGCCTCCTCATAGGGGCAGAACGCACTCGCTACCGCTTCTTCTTCTCGGAAGAGTTGGAGGGCGACAACTGGCAGCAGCTGGGTGAGGAGCAGGATGCCCGCTACCTCAGCACACAGAGTGCCGGGGGATTTGTGGGATGTACCTACGGACTTTGGGCCCTCACCCTGAAAGATGAGAGCCCAAAGGAGGTTGCACGCTACCACTGGTATGAGGTGGGCGGAAACGATGCCCCCAGCGGGGAGTGATCACCACTCCAGGTCTTCCATCAGCCTGTCGGAGTGGAGCAGTGTGTCGATGTACTGTGCCCGCTTGTAGATGAGCAGGTTGTCGTTCTTGTTGAGCACGCTTTCAGAGAGCTTGCCCCTGAACTGATCGATGTGCTGATACTGTTTGATTTCCATCCATTCGGCAATCTCACGGTTGATCTTGCCGATCTGCTCCACACCGTTGCGATAGACGGCACTCACCACCTGTACGGCAGCAGCACCGCTGAGGAGCAGCTTGATGGCATCCTCACCAGTATAGATGCCGCGGCTGCTGCATACATCGGTGTTGATGCGTCCGTAGAGCATGCCGGCATAGCGGAGTGATTTCTTGTACTCTCCCCTGTGGGTAAGGTTGAAGGCGCGGCGGTGTTCCTCCCGGCGGATGTCCACATCGGGCTGGAAGAAAGCGTTGAACAGCACCAACCCCTTCACACCGGCCTCATCGAGACGCTTCGCGAAGTGGAGGATGTTGGTGTAGTCGGAGCTCAGCTTCACGCTTACCGGGATGAAGAGCTGCTGACGAATGGCGGCCACCAGGTTGATCTGTTGCTGCTCGATGGTCGCTGCATCGAGATCGAAACGCACCGGGATCTGGTAGAGGTTGAGTTCGATGCCGTCCACACCGGTCTCCTCGATCAGCTTAGCATAGCGGAGCCAGGTTGATTCGTTCACACAGTTGAGGCTGGCGATCACCGGCACGGTGAGCTTCTCCTTAGCCCGACGCAGCTTCTCAAGGTAGTACTCCACCTCCGAATGTTCCACGCTGGGGTGGTGTGTCACCGACTCGGCATGAATCTCATCATACTGGCTGATCTTTTCGTCCAGCTGGAAGCTCTCCATTTGAATCTGTTCTTCAAAAAGGGTTTTGAACACCACGGCGCCCACGCCCGCTTCTTCTGCCTGCAGCAGCTTGTCACTGTCGGTGGATAGTTCTGATGCGCCCAGGATGACGGGACTCTTGAGCCTGATGCCCATGTAAGTTGTTTCCATGTTCTTCATATGTTTGTTGATTTGATGATTCGTAGATTAGCTGATGGGATAATTGGCTTATTATGCAACGCTCTTAGATAATAACACTCCTTTGATGGGAATAGTTTACTGCCGGTGCGGTTAATTGCGCACCTCCTCGAAGACAGTCTTCACATGCTCGTTGCCCAGTCGGTTTTTGAGCCACTCCTCGATGCGTGAACGGTCGGCCTGCCGCAATCCGTTGCGGGGAAGGGTGAAGACCACCATCGGCACCATGCCCGTGCGCTGGGTGGAGTCGTTCACGGAGGAGAAGAGATAGGTCTCGGCGTATGAACAACCGGCAATCTGCGGGAAAAGGGGCTTGATCTCGGAGAGGATCTTTTCACCGAAGAGGGGGATGTTGCGGATGCTGTCCACCCTTCCTTCCGTCTGTCGCAGGGTGAAGGTGGTGGCGGCCAGCTGTCCTGCCAGCCGTTCCGATTCAGACTGGTATTTCCGTACGTTCTCCTGCACCATGCTGGCATCATATCCCTGGCGGATTTTCAGCCGTGCTGTATCGAGACGGTGGATTAGTGCCTTATTGATGATCTCTCCCCTGATGGAATCGTTCAGTCCGTAACCGGAGTAAAGAAGCTCTACCGTGCGGGTGGCGGGGTGCACCTGCCGGTTCTGAAGGTAGTTGCCACCCAGCAGGGTCACCTCTCCGATGAAGGTTTCCGCCCGCTGTGCAAACTCTTCATTTTTCACCAGGTTGACACCAAAGATGATGCTGGGGCCCAGCGTGAGGAGGATGACGGCGGAGATGACACGGTTCACATGTTTCTTCCTGGCGGGATCCACGATGGAGCGGATGGGGAACTTGAGGAACTGACAGACGATCAGCGCGGCGAAGGCGATGAACACGGTGTTGATGGTGAAGAGGTAGAGTGCCCCGAAGAAGAAGTCGAACTGCAGCGTGGCCAGGCCGTAACCGGCTGTACAGATGGGGGGCATCAGTGCGGTTGCGATTGCCACACCGGGGATCACGTTTCCCTTCAGACGACTGCTCATCGCCACGATGCCGGCAAGGCCGCCGAAGAGTGCTATGATCACGTCGTAGATGGTGGGACTGGTGCGAGCCAGCAGCTCAGAATGGGCCTCATTAATGGGTGTGAGCAAAAAGTAGAGCGCAGAGGTGAGGAGACTAACCCCCACGGCAAAAGTGAAGTTCTTCAGTGAGCGACGCAGCAAGAGGAAGTCGTAGGTGGCAAGGCTGTATCCCATCCCGTTGATAGGACCCATCAGCGGGGAGATGAGCATGGCGCCGATGATCACCGCCGTGGAATTCATGTTGAGCCCAACCGAGGCCACTACGATGGCAAACATCAACACCCATAGGTTGGTACCCCGAAAGACGATTCCCTTTTCAATGTTCTCATGAATGACATCATAACCCTCCATCTCACTGCGCAGGTCAAACCACTGCAGCAGCTTTTCTATCCTCTTCCCCATGACGTTTCATCTTTTCGCAAATCTACGAAAAAAAAGATTCCCCGCACACAGGCGGGGAACAATTTATGGGGAGCATCAACAAAAAAATAGGAGGTCAGAGCACGCCTGTTTTCCTGAAGATGGCTGTGATATATTCTATGGAGCGGTCCACCTGTTCAAAGGTGTGGGTCGCCATCAGCGAGTAGCGGATCAGCGTGTCGTTAGGTGCCACGGCAGGGGGTACCACCGGATTGACGAAGATGCCCTCCTCGAAGAGCAACTTGGTGATCAGGAAGGTCTTGTCGTTGTCACGCACGTAGAGCGGCAGGATGGGTGTGGAGGTGGGACCCAGTTCAAAACCCCGCTCACGGAACTGGTTGATGGCGTAGTCGGTCAGTTCCCAGAGTCGTTTCACCCGTTCAGGCTCCGCCTTCAGGATGTCGAGCGCGGCCGAGGCGGCAGCGGTGGCCGCCGGCGTGATGCTGGCACTAAAAATGTTGGTGCGGGCGTTGTGGCGCAGGTAGTTGATTACCGGATAGTCGCCCGCCACGAAACCACCGATGGAGGCAAGCGACTTGCTGAAGGTGCCCATCACAAGGTCCACATCGTCCAGCAGGCCGAAATGGTCGCAAGCACCGCGACCATTGTAGCGCTTGCCCATCACTCCGAGACCATGCGCCTCATCCACCATGATGTTGGCCTTGTACTTCTTTGCCAGCTTGACGATCTCCGGCAGGTTGGCCAGGTCGCCCTCCATGCTGAAGACACCATCCACGACGATCAGCTTCACCTTGCGCGGGTCACATCGTTTCAACTGCTTCTCGAGTGAGGCCATGTCGTTGTGCCGAAACTTGTACTTGGTGGAGAAAGAGGTGCGCAATCCTTCGATGATGGAGGCATGGTCCCGTTCATCCCAGATGATGTAATCGTCGCGGCCGGTGAGACAGCCCAATACACCCTCGTTGACGGTGAAACCGGTAGAGAAGACAATCGCCTCCTCCTTGTGCATGAAGTTGGCCAGCTTGCGTTCCAGCTCCAGGTGTATGTCGAGGGTACCGTTTAGGAAACGTGAGCCGGCCATGCCGGTACCATATTTCTTGGTGGCAGCAATGGCAGCCTCCTTCACCCTGGGGTGATTGGTCAGTCCCAGGTAAGCATTGGAACCGAACATCAGCACTTTCTTTCCGTTGATGACCACCTCTGTATCCTGATCGCTCTCAATGGCCCGGAAGTAGGGGTAGATGCCGGCAGCTTTTGCACGCTGCGGGGCATCATATTTCATCATTTTTTCCTTTAAAAGATTCATCTGAAGAAAATTAATCAAAAAACAGAGCTCAGCATGCAACGCCCACTAAAGCAATTGTTTTCTTGGAAACCAACGTACAAAGATAGCAATTAATTTATATTCTGCCTGCAGTGCACATTTTTTTGCATCTGGGGGTGATAGGAAGGGTTTCTGAAAGAACATTTTTCGCCATTGAGCGTTTTATTTACAAGTAACAAAAAAAGAATAAATTTATGGTAAGCAAAGAACTTGAAACAGCTATCAACAAACAGATCAACGCCGAATTCTGGTCGGCCTATCTCTATCTCTCCATGTCGGCCCATTTCGCGAACAAGGGATTACCCGGCTTCGCAAACTGGTTCAACGTACAGTTCCGTGAGGAGCAGGATCACGCCCTTAAGCTGATGAACTACCTCATCTCAAAGGGCAACAGGGTGGAGCTGACACCCATCGAAAAGGTTGACACCGAATGGAACTCCGTGCTGCATGCCTTTGAAGATACGCTAGAACATGAAAAGGTGGTCACCTCACTGATCAACAATCTGGTATCCCTATCCCGCAAGGAGAACGATTATGCCACTGAGAACATGCTGCAGTGGTTCGTGAGCGAGCAGGTGGAGGAAGAGGAGACTGCACAGGGAATGATCGATAGCCTGAAGTTGATCGGCGACAACGGCTTCGGCCTCTACACCATGGACAAGGAGCTGGCACAGAGGAGTTACACACCGCTGGCCACAGCACAGGCATGACGATGGACCCAAAATACAAAAAACTGATCAAATGCCTGCTGCTTGACGCGGTGGGCATGGCATCTGCCGCCATCCCCCTGATCGACGTGGTTTGGGCGCCGGTGGCTGCATCCATCAGTTACAAGATGTTCGGTGAACGGCGGGGTAAGTACACCTCGCTGATCACCTTCGTCGAGGAGCTCCTGCCGATAACCGACGTGGTGCCCTCCTTCACCATCTTCTGGTTTATCTTCGACTTCCTGGGTATCGGCAAGGAGAAAATAATTTTCACCAACCAAAGCCAATAACTGATAACTGAAATTCAATGAATCTGAAAAAAGTTTTTAGCACCCTGGCGGTGCTTTTGTTGCTTCTAACCTGCAGCAACCCGATCAACGGCAACGACAAAACGCTGCTCTGGAAAGTCTCCGGTAACGGACTGGATCATGCATCCTGGATATTCGGTACGCACCACCTGGTACCACTCACCTTCCTCGACAGCATACCCGGTATCCAAGAGGCGTTCGACAAGAGCGAGCAGACAGTGGGTGAACTCGATATGGGCAACATGGGGCAGATGCAGATGGAAATCATGGGCAGGGCTATGATGCCTCAGGGGACGACCTATGAGTCGCTGATGAGTGAAGCTGACCGGGCTAAACTGGATAGCATCCTCACCAGCCTGTTGGGTATCGGCCTCGACCAGTTCGGAGGACTCCGTCCGGCGATGCTGCAGAACCTAATCTCGGTGACACTCTACCAACAATACTACCCCACCCTCACCGATGGTGTGGGTCTAGACCAGTACTTCCAGGAAGAGGCGCTGAAGCAGAACCGCCCCGTTGTGGGGCTTGAGAATACCGACGACCAGATTTACGTGCTTTTGGAGATGCAGCCACTGGAACGGCAAGCGGAGCTGCTGGCCTGCATGATCAATCACCCTGAGCTGCTGAAGGAGCAGATGGACAAGTTGCAGCAGACTTATCATGCACAGGACCTTGAGGCGCTCTGGGCACTCTACACGGAAGAGGACCCGGCAGATCCCTGTCCTTCCACTAAGGAGGAGAAATATGCGCTTAACGGTGCCCGCAACGAGAAATGGCTGAAAAAGCTCCCGACGATCATGGCAGATAAATCCTCGTTCATTGCCGTAGGGTGTCTCCACCTCCCGGGCGAAGAGGGGCTGATTGAGGGATTAAGGAAGCTGGGCTACAAGGTGGAACCTGTGCACTAAACCCTCTTCTCCAGCAACACCACATTCTCCACGTGGTGGGTGTGGGGGAACATGTCGACCGGCTGCACGCGCGTCACTTGGTATGCAGCATCGAGCAGCTTGAGATCGCGTGCCTGCGTGGCAGGGTTGCAGCTCACATAGACGATACGCTGCGGTGCCGCCAGCAGGATCGCCTGCACCACATCATCGTGCATCCCCGCACGGGGCGGGTCTGTGATCACCACGTCGGGGCGGCCCTGTTCAGCGATGAATTCCGCGGTGAGCACATTCTTCATGTCTCCCGCATAGAAGCGCGTATTCCCGATGCCGTTGATCTCTGAGTTGATCTTCGCATCGGCGATCGCCTCCTCCACATATTCGATTCCGATCACCTCTCTTGCATTCCGCGCCACGAAGTTAGCGATGGTGCCGGTACCGGTGTAGAGGTCGTAGACCCGCTCCTCACCGGTGAGTTGTGCAAAGCTGCGCGCCACCTCGTAGAGATGGTGCGCCTGCTCGCTGTTGGTCTGGTAGAACGACTTGGGACCAATACGGAACTGCAAGCCCCCCATCTCCTCGATGATATGGTCGCGTCCTTTCCAGACCAGTACCTCCCGGTCGGTGATGGTGTCGTTCGCCTTGCTGTTGATGATGTAAAGCAGCGAAGTGATCTGCGGAAATTCGTTGGCAAGATAGCCCATCAGCTCCTCTATCTTCTCCCGGTCATCTTCGTAAAAGACCACGATCACCATCCACTCACCGATGGAGCTGTTGCGGATCAGCAGCGTACGCATCAGCCCCGCCTGGTTGCGCAGGTCGAAAAAGCTGTAGCCATGATCGAGGCAGTAACTGCGTACGCTGTTGCGAATCCGGTTGGCAAGATCGTCCTGCAACCAGCACTTCTCGATATCGAGCACCTTGTCATACATACCTGGGATATGGAAGCCGAGTGCGTTCATCTGCCCGAACTCCCGACCGGAGTGCACCTCCTCGTTGGTGAGCCACCGCTTGTCGGAGAAAGTGTATTCCATCTTGTTGCGGTAGAAGGTGGTCTGCGGAGCTCCCAGGATAGGGGTGATCTCCGGCAGCTCCACCTTCCCGATGCGGGTAAGGCTGTCCTCCACTTGCTGCTGCTTGTGCCGCAGCTGCTCTTCGTAGGGGAGGTGCTGCCACTTACAGCCACCGCAGACACCAAAGTGCTGACAGAAAGGCTCGCTCCGCAGGGATGAGAGTTGCCGGAACCGCACCACGCGCCCCTCGGCAAAGCTGCTCTTCTTACGGGTGATCTGAATGTCTGCCACGTCGCCTGGTGCGGCGAAGGGTACGAACAGCGCCATGCCATCAACCTTCGTCATCGCCTTTCCTTCGGCAGCTACGCCGGTAATCGTCACCCCCTCCAGCAGCGGGAGCTCTTTTCTCTTTCTTGCCATTGTTCGTTGTTTTTGGAATGCAAAGATAGACAAAACGCCCCACCTTTCGATGGAGCGTTTCGCCAATTTATTGTAAAGGATGTGGTTTACCTTGTGCGGATATCGATCGATGCCTTGCGCAATCCTTTCGCTTTCGCCTCGAATGTGAGGGTACCCGGTTGTTTGGATGACTCCACGATGGCCACCAGTTTGCCGTTGAAGAGATGCATTTGCGGCAGGTGGAACAGATCGAGACTGGTGGGGTCACCATTGGCAGCGGCACGGTAGCTGCCGGCGCCCTTCACGCTAAAGGAGACCAGTTCATTGATGTTGGGACAAGGGTTACCCTGGCGGTCAACCACTGAGACGGTGATGAAGGAGAGATCCTTGCCATCGGCGGTGATCTCGGTGCGGTCTGCCTCCAGCACCAGTCGGTGGGGTTTGCCGGCGGTGTGCATCTCTTTCGTGGCAGCCACATTGCCCTCAGCATCATAAGCCACGACCTTCACCGTGCCCGGTTCATACTTCGTATCCATCCACATCAGGCGGTAGCGCTTCTGCCGCTCAAGCGACTGCTGTGCCTCTTTGCTGTAGCTCCCCTCCAGCGGGATGGAGAGATCCTTCGTCCGCACACCCTGGCTCTTGCCGTTGATGAAGAGCTCAGCCGAAGGGTGGTTGGTGTAGACAAAGATGGGTGTCACCTCCCCTTCGCGTCCTTCCCAGTTCCAGTGGGGCAGGATGTGGAGGGTTTCCGCCTCCCTATTCCAATGGCTGCGGTAGAGGTAAAAACGATCCTTGGGGATGCCGGCCAGGTCCACCGCCCCGAAGAGGGAGCTGTGGCTGGGCCAGTGGCTGTAGTAGGGGGTGGGCTCACCCAGGTAGTCGAAGCCGGTCCAGATGAACTCACCGATGGTGTAGGGTAGATCCTCGTGCTGGATGAAGTCATCTTCCGGCAGGTTGGACCAGCTGGCATGCTCCAGGTCATAGGAGGAGGCCTGGTGGTCATCGTACATCGCCATCGCCTTCCGCTCCACGGGGAACTTGTAGACGCCGCGCGAGCTGAGTGCAGAAGTGGTTTCACTCCCCAACACGATCTGCTGCGGCAATTTCTCATAGGCCTCTTGGTAGCGGAAGGAACGGTAGTTGAAGCCGGGCACATCCAGGATGGCGGCCATATGGTTGGAGAAGACATGATCGACACGATCCATGCCGTTGGTGACGGGACGGGTGGGATCTTCACGGTGGCAGATATCCTGCAGGAAGCGGGCTGTTTTGGCACCTTGCGGGTTGCTCTGCTCCTCCACCTCGTTGCCGATGCACCACATCACTACGCTGGGGTTGTTGCGGTAGTGGTGCAGCACGTTGGTGACATCCTTCTCCGCCCATTCTTTGAAGTAGCGGTTGTAACCGTTGCGTACCTTGGGAATGGCCCACTCATCGAAGGTCTCCACCATCAGCATCATCCCCATCTCGTCGGCAATGCGGACATACTCCGGTGCCGGCATGTTGTGCGAAGTGCGGATGGCATTGACCCCCATCTCCTGCATGATGCGAATCTGGCGGCGGATGGCTGCTTCATTCACGGCACCACCCAGCGGTCCCAGGTCATGGTGCATGCAGGCGCCTTGAAACTTGATCTTCCTACCGTTGAGGTAGAAGCCGTCGTCGGGACGGATCTCAATGGTACGGATGCCGAAGGGGGTACTGTAGCTGTCGACGGTGTAACTCATCTCCGTCGTCCTGGTTGTGCTCCCATCAGTGGATTCGCTTCTCTCTCCCTTGTACAGTACCGACTGTACGGTGTAGAGATTAGGCTGCTGCACATCCCACAGTTGTGGATCCTTCACGATCAGCGTCTGTTCCAGTTCATCACCGTCGAATCGGGAGAACTCCTCTTCCGTCTCGGCCACCACCTTTCCGGAGGGATCGACGACAGAGCTCTTCAGCCTGAGATAGTGCTTGTCGGTGAATCCTTCTCCACGATGCACTTTGGTCCGCACTTTCACACGGGCAAAATCATCATTCACCTCGGGTGTGGTCACGTAGGTACCCCACTGAGGAATATGCGTTTCATTTGTGGTGATCAAGTGTACGTTGCGATAAAGGCCTGCACCGGGGTACCAGCGCGACTGCTCATCGAAATTCTCGAGGCGTACCGCCAGGCTGTTCGCTTTCCCATCAACATGCACCAGATCGGTGATATCGAAATAAAAGCTGTTGTAACCGTTGGGCCAGAAGCCTGCCTCCCGGCCATTCACATAGACGCGGGCATTGCTCATGGCACCATCGAACTGAATGGTTACCCGCTTGCCTGCTGTGTAATCGGGCAAGCTGAAGCTGTTACGGTACCATCCCACCCCGGTGAAGGGGAGCCCGCCGGTACGACCGTAATGCTCGATAGCAGAGGTCTGTCCATCCTGCACGATAGCCATGCGATGGATGTCGTTCTCCTTGTCGAAAGGACCGTAGATGGCCCAGTCGTGCGGCACGCGGACCGACTGCCATGCGCTATCGTCGTACGTCGCTTCCGACGCACGGGAATCATCCTCCCGGCTGAACTTCCATCCCTCTTCCAGGGTGACTTCTGTCCTGTTCTGCCCCCATGAAAGCGTGAGCCCGGCCATCAGGGCGATGCAAACCAATATCGATTTCTTCATAATTCTATCTATTATTCAAACTTACAGATAATTGACAGCTATCAACTGAACGAGCAGTTGGGCTGCGTCACCACCTGAAAGAAGTCGTTCCCCTTGTCATCGACCAGGATGAACGCAGGGAAATCTTCCACCTCGATTTTCCAGATAGCCTCCATGCCGAGCTCCGGGTACTCCACGCACTCCAGGCTCTTGATGCTCTCCTGTGCCAGGATGGCTGCCGGACCACCTATACTGCCAAGGTAGAAGCCGCCATGCTTCTTGCAGGCGTCTGTTACCTGCTGGCTGCGGTTCCCCTTGGCAAGCATGATCATGCTGCCGCCGTGCGACTGAAACAGATCCACGTAAGAGTCCATGCGTCCCGCAGTGGTGGGGCCCATCGATCCGGAGGCGTAACCCTCGGGGGTCTTGGCCGGTCCCGCGTAATAGATGGGGTGGTCCTTGACGTACTGGGGCAGTCCCTCGCCACGGTCGATACGCTCCTTTAGTTTGGCATGTGCGATGTCGCGTCCCACAATGATGGTACCACTCAGCGAGAGGCGCGTGGAGACGGGGTATTTGGATAGTTCTGCAAGTATCTCCACCATGGGGCGGTTGAGGTCGATCTTCACACCACCCCCTTCGCCTGCCTGGCGATACTCCTCAGGGATCAGCCGTGCCGGATTGTCCTCCAACTTCTCGATCCAGATTCCATCGCGGTTGATCTTCGCCTTGATGTTGCGGTCGGCAGAGCAGGAGACACCCATACCCACGGGACAGGAGGCGCCGTGACGCGGCAGACGGATCACCCGCACATCGTGGGCGAAGTACTTGCCGCCGAACTGGGCACCCAGTCCGAGCTCTTCGGAGGCTTTCTTCAGTCGCTCTTCCAGCTCAATGTCGCGGAAGGCTTGTCCCAGCTCGTTCCCCTCGGTGGGGAGGTTGTCGTAATACTTGGCCGATGCCAGCTTCACCGTCTTCAGGTTGGCCTCGGCGGAGGTGCCGCCGATGACGAACGCCAGGTGATAGGGCGGGCATGCAGCCGTGCCGAGCGATTTCATCTTCTCAATGAGGTACTCCTCCAGACGGCCCGGAGTGAGCAGTGCCTTGGTCTCCTGGTAGAGGTAGGTCTTGTTGGCCGAACCGCCTCCCTTGGCGATGCAGAGGAACTTGTACTCTTCGCCTTCGGTGGCGTATAGATCGATCTGGGCCGGCAGGTTGGTACCGGTGTTCACCTCGTCGTACATGTTGAGGGGTGCATTCTGCGAGTAGCGCAGGTTCTCATTCACATAGGTGTTGTAGACACCGCGTGAGAGCGCCTTCTCGTCGTTGCCGTCGGTCCAGACACGCTGTCCCTTTTTGCCCATGATGATGGCGGTGCCGGTATCCTGGCAAAAGGGAAGGATTCCTTTGGCCGAAATCTCTGCGTTGCGCAGGAAGGTGAGTGCCACATATTTGTCGTTCTCGCTCGCCTCCGGGTCGGAGAGGATCTGTGCCACCTGCTCCTGGTGGTCGGGGCGCAGCAGGAACTGTACATCGCGGAAAGCAGCTTGTGCCATCAGTGTCAGCCCCTCGGGCGACACTTTGAGTATCTCTTTGTCTTCAAATTGCGAAACCGATACATGTTCGCTCGTGAGGTGGTAATACTCCGTTTTCTCTTCCGACATGGGGAAAGAGGCCTGATACCTGAATGGTTTTGTTGCCATAGATGAATTGCTTCTGTTTTATCTGATTATAATTTGGTTTTTACATAAAGAGACAAAAATACAAAGAAAAAACGGCTCCCGAAAACGGGAGATTGGCAAACATTGTCAACAATTTATAAATTCAGGGCAGCGGTTCTTGTCACGGGATCTTTTTGTTTCCGCTATCTGTCTCTCTATCCTACTCCCGGGGATGGGTCATCTCGTCCGGCCGTACCCAGCGGTCGAACTCCTCAGCGGTCACATAACCCAGTCGCACCGCCTCCTCCTTCAGCGCGGTGCCATTGCGGTGCGCCGCGTTGGCTATCTCGGCCGCCTTGTAGTAACCGATGTGGGGATTGAGCGCCGTGACCAGCATCAGCGAGTTGTTCAGCAGTTCCTGAATACGCGGGAGATTAGGCTCGATACCGGAGGCGCAATGCTGCTCGAATGAGAGGGCTGCATCACCCAACAGACGGACACTCTCCAGGAAGGCGGCAGCCATCATGGGCTTGAAGACATTCAGCTCGAAGTGGCCCTGCATCCCGCCCACGGTGATGGCTGTGTCGTTGCCGATCACCCGTGCGCAGACCATCGTGAGTGCTTCTGCCTGCGTGGGATTCACCTTCCCCGGCATGATGGAGGATCCCGGCTCGTTCGCGGGGATAAGGATCTCACCGATGCCGCTGCGGGGACCTGAAGCCAGCAGGCGGATGTCGTTGGCAATCTTGTTGAGCGATACCGCCACCTGTTTCAATGCTCCGTGTGACTCCACCAGTGCATCGTGTGCGGCAAGCGCCTCGAACTTGTTGGGTGCTGTAACGAAGGGCAGTCCGGTGAAGGCGGCAATGTAGCGGGCAACCGCCTCATCGTAACCACGAGGAGTGTTGAGCCCAGTGCCCACAGCGGTGCCACCCAGTGCCAGTTCGGCGAGGTGCGGCAGTGTGTGCTCTACGGCTCGGATGCCATAGTGGATCTGTGCGGCATAACCGCTGAACTCCTGTCCCAAAGTGAGTGGGGTGGCATCCATCAGGTGGGTGCGCCCGATCTTCACCACCTCGGCCATCTCCTCCGCCTTGGCAGACAGCGTTTGCTGCAGGCGGCGCAACCCCGGAAGGGTCACCTCGGTGATCATTTTGTACCCGGCGATGTGCATGGCTGTGGGGAAGGTGTCGTTGGAAGATTGCGACCGGTTCACATCATCGTTGGGCTGCAGAGTCTTCTCTCCCTCTCCCACCCGCTTGCCCGCCAGCTGGTGGGCACGGTTTGCAATCACCTCGTTCACGTTCATGTTGCTCTGGGTGCCCGATCCGGTCTGCCATATCACCAGCGGGAACTGGTCGTCATGCTGCCCCTCCAGGATCTCATCACACACCCGTGCGATCAGGTCACGCTTCTCCCTGGAGAGCACCCCCAGCTCATGGTTGGCATAAGCAGCTCCCTTCTTCAGGTAAGCGAAGCCACGGATGATATCTAGCGGCATGGATGCCGGCGCACCGATGCGGAAGTTGTTTCTTGATCGTTCTGTTTGCGGACCCCAGAGCTTGTCGTACGGCACCTGCACCTCGCCCAGGGTATCTTTTTCAATTCTGTAGTTCATATTTGCTCAATATTAAGTAACAGTTCTGTTACTGATTGTTGCGATTTCCTCAAAGATAAAAAGAATATACGAAATGTTATTATTTATAACTGATATAAATAATTCCTCCGGAAATGGCTATATTTGCGGTTCGAAAAAAGAACTGAACAAAAAGATGCGTCTTTCAGAACTTAAAACAGGACAAAAAGCCTACATTACCAGGGTGAATGGCAACGGCGCTTTCCGCAAGCGGATCCTCGAGATGGGATTCGTAAGGGGGGAGGAGGTGCGTTCCATCCTGAATGCACCGCTGAAGGATCCCATCAAATATGAGATCATGGAGTACGAGGTCTCCCTGCGCCGCAGCGAAGCGGTGATGGTGGAGGTATCAGTGCTGGCCTCGGACGCACTTGCAAGAACAGATGATGATGGAATGCTCACAGAAGTGGAGCAATCGCAGAACGGATATCTTCCGGCATATTCACACAACGGAAACAACAACGGCAGCCACCACATCGAGAAGAACATCCGGGTAGCCATGATAGGCAACCCCAATGCGGGAAAGACCTCCATCTTCAACCTCGCCTCGGGAGCACACGAGCATGTGGGCAACTACAGCGGTGTCACCGTCAACTCGAAGGAGGGAACGCTGACACATCAAGGATACACCTTCACACTGACCGACCTGCCCGGTACCTACTCGCTTTCCGCTTATACCCCCGAAGAGCTCTTCGTGCGCAAGCATATCCTGGAAGAGAAACCGGACGTGATCATCAACGTGGTCTCCGCCTCAGCGCTGGAGCGCAACCTCTACCTCACCACCGAGCTGATCGACCTGGAGGTGCCGGTAGTGATCGCCCTCAACATGTACGACGAGCTGGAACAGAGCGGTCGCACCTTCGACCATAAGACCTTCTCAGATCTGATCAACACACCGATGGTGCCTACGGTCGGTAAAAGAGGTGAAGGGATCCCACAACTGCTGGAGGAGGTGATTGCGGTGTACCGGCAAAAAGAGTACAGGTATGTGCAGATACCCTATGGACGGGTGCCGGAGAAATCGATCGCCATCATGGAGCGGGAGCTGTCGGTTACAGAAGCAACGCGTTGGAAAGTACCGCTTCGCTACCTCAGCATCAAGTTGCTGGAGGGGGACAAGGATGTGGAGCGGCAGGTGAGACAACTGCGTGAGCAGGAGAAGATCCTGGCACGGCGCGACAAGGAACGGGCATATATGGAGAAGCTGCTGCGGGAAGATCCGGAGTCGGCTTTTACCAACGCCCGTTACGGCTTCATCGCCGGTGGGTTGAAGGAGACCCTGAGCGAGAAGACCCAGTTCGCCGACAGCACCAAGCTGATAGACACCCTGGTGACGCACAAGTACCTGGGCTTCCCCCTCTTCTTCGTATTTCTTTGGTTGATGTTCGAGGCCACCTTCCGGCTGGGAGGCTATCCCATGGCAGCCATCGAATGGTTGGTGGAGCAACTGGGCAACCTGGTAAGAGGAAACATGGCAGAGGGACCGCTCAAAGACCTTGTCGTGGACGGCGTTATCGGCGGCGTGGGAGGCGTGATCGTCTTCCTTCCCAACATCGTGATCCTCTACCTCTTCATCGCCTTCATGGAGGACTCGGGCTACATGGCCCGGGCTGCCTTCATCATGGACAAGGTGATGCACCGCATAGGCCTCCACGGCAAGTCGTTCATACCCCTCATCATGGGTTTCGGCTGCAACGTGCCGGCCATCATGGCCACCCGCACCATCGAGAGCCGCAGCAGCCGTATGATCACCATGTTCATCGTCCCCTTCATGTCCTGCAGCGCCCGCCTGCCGGTATACATCCTCTTTGTGAGTGCCTTCTTTCCTTCGAGCGGGAGCCTCATCCTGTTGGGACTATACGCCTTCGGCATACTGATTGCGGCTCTCACGGCGCGGCTCTTCCGTGACACCCTTTTCAAGGAGGAGGAGACCCCCTTCGTGATGGAGCTGCCCCCCTACCGCATGCCTACGCTCAAGTCGGTCACTACCCACATGTGGGACCGCTCGCGGCAGTACCTGCAGAAGATGGGGGGGCCCATCCTGATCGGCTCCATCATCATCTGGTTCCTGGGCTACTTCCCCCACAACAAGGAACGCGAAGCTGCTTTCGACGGGCAGATCGCACAGGCAGAAATGCAGCACGCTGCGGGCAGCATCAACGAGGAAGAGCTCGAAGTGAAGATCAGCGAGATTGAACACAACCGCAACACAGAACACCAGGTAAACTCCTACATCGGACAGATCGGTCATTTCATGGAGCCGGTGATGCGGCCGCTCGGGTTCGACTGGAAGATATCAGTGAGCCTCCTTTCGGGGATGGCCGCCAAGGAGATCGTGATCAGCACCATGGGGGTGCTCTACACCGGTGACAGCGAAGACCAGCAGTCGCTGCAGGAACGATTGCAATCGGAGAGTTACGCCGACGGAACACCAGTCTTCACCCCGCTGGTGATCGCCGGGTTCCTGCTCTTCGTGCTGATCTATTTCCCCTGCATCGCCACCATCGTCGCCATCAAGGAGGAGTCACACTCCTGGGGATGGGCACTCTTCAGCGTCTTCTACTCCACCGGCCTGGCTTGGCTTGTCGCCTTCCTGGTCTTCCAGGTGGGGAGCCTGTTCATGTAGGATTAACGAAAGGTTATCGAACCAATTAAAGAATACAATTGTTTAGAAGATATGGATCTGCAGCTATTTATCGTCATCATCATCGGGATCATCGTGGGAATCATCCTCCTGCGACAGATCTACCACTTCTTTTTCATACAGAAAGACCACACACGCTGCGGAGGCTGCAACATGTGTGATCTGCCGAAGAAAGAGTCCTCCACAGGAGCATAGTCCTGTTTCTCTATTCATCACCATAGGATACCACAGCTGTGTGATAACATGTGCAGCGATATCTGTTTAACCTCTAAAAAAAGTGATTATGAAACCCATTCGATGGATCATTCTGCTGTCATTTCTGGGATTGTTCTGCATGACCTCCTGCGAAAAAGAGGTTAAAGAATGGACCGAATTGCCCCCAGAAACATAGAAAGGAGCAAATACCATTGGCTGCCTGGTAAACGGAGAGTTGTGGGTGACAAGTAAGCTACCAGGTATATATAAATTCCCTCCAATGAAGGCGGAGTATAGAGACTACGGTAACTATATACATTTAGATTTCTATGCGGGAGGGAAAGAGGGTAGAATGGGATTTTTTATAAAAAATCCAAAGCTCGGTTCCAATAGTGGAAGGGTATCTTGTGGATTTGATCTTTACCCAGAATGTACCGTACTGGTATATGATTTTGCAGGTATTTACATCACTAAGATGGATTTAGAGAATAAAATTTTAAGCGGTCGTTTTGCGTTCGAAGTACCCTGTACAGAGGATGCAAACAATGTATTGCATATTACCGAAGGCCGTTTTGATTTGTATATGAGTGTACTCAGGTAATACAATCTTAAAAAATGTCATGAAAAAAATATTACTTTTTTTATTATTGCTTCATCTATGTTTGGCAATTCATGCGCAAAGAGGCTGTCTCAATATACAAATGAGATGGCTTTTTTTCATCCCAGACACTAAGATTCGCCTTATATGGCTTTTTACTGCGTATCAATTCAGTCGTAACTGACTCTAATCTGGTTCGAATCTATTAGAACCATATTAGAACCATATTAGAACGAGATTAGAACGAGATTAGAACTTGTAACGAAGAAGGTAGGTTGTCTCTTCCTGAAATAGGGCTACTCAAACTCTAACCTAAAAACAGAAAAAGGCCATCTCATACGATGAGACAGCCACTTTGCAAGATTTCCAGTCATTGGAGATATCCTATCCCCCGTAACCTCTTATATCCTCCGAGTGCTACAATAACCCCTTCTCTTATCCCAGCAACCGTTTCAATACGCTGAGGTTATTATCTGAGTCGGGCTTCTTCCCTTCTGCCGTATGCAGTTCTGCAATCCGGTCGGCATAGTTCTCATACACCTTGTGCTTCACGATCTTCATGGTGGAGTTGACCATCCCGTTCTTCTCGCTGAAGGGCTCCTCGATCACCGCGAAGGCAGAGGGAATCCAGCGGTAGGGGAAAAGGCCATCGTGCTTTCCACCCTTCATATAGGCCGCGATCTCACCGGCGATGATGCGTGCCGCCTCGGCCGGATCAGAGGTGCGCCGTTTCAGCGCCTCCCGGTTGAGGGTAAGCAGAGCCGTGGTGTAAGGGCTCTGGTTGTTGTGCAACACGCACTGGTCGATGTACTCCGACTGTGCCATAATCGACTCTTCAATCCCTTCAGGTGAGAACTTCTCACCGTCGTTGCTGATCAGCAGCGACTTGGTACGTCCCAGCACATAGAGGTAGCCGTCGCTGTCGAGGTAACCCATATCACCGGTGCGGAGCCAGCCGTCGACAATGGTCTCGGCTGTCGCCTCGGGGTTCTTCCAGTAACCCTTCATCACATTTCCTCCTTTGATCAGGATCTCACCCTTCTCACCCACCGGCAGCGGGTTCATCGCCTCATCACCGATGCGGATCTCCATGCGTGGCATGGTCTTGCCCGAGGAGCCCAGCTTATGGGCCTGTGCAGAGTTGGCGGAGATGATGGGCGATGCCTCCGAGAGGCCGTAGCCCTGGTACATGGGGATGCCGATGGCATAGAAGAAACGTTGTAGCTCAATGTCGAGCAGGGCACCACCTCCGATGAAGTACTCCAGGTTACTGGCGAAGCTCTGTCGGATCTTCGAGAAGATCATCTTGTCGTAGAAGGCGACCAGCGGCTTCAGCAGTGCCCGCTTGCCACGACCGCGGTTGTACCCATCGCCGTTGTAGGCATAGGCCACCTTCAGTCCCTGGCGGAAGAGACGCCAGGCGGTTTTGCCCTGCTTCTCAATCCCCGCCTCGATGTTCTTCCGGAAGTTGGTAGCCAGCGCCGGCACGCTCATCAGCAGGTGGGGGTTGATCGCCTTCATGCTTTTGGGCACGTTGCGCAGGATCTCCATGGCGCTCTTGCCGGCTGCCACAGAGGCGATGGCGGCACCGCATTTCATGAAGGCATAGATGCCGGCGGTATGTCCGAAGGAGTGATCCCATGGCAGAATCAGCAACGTACGGAAATAAGAAGGGATGCCGTTGAGGTGGTCCACCGCCTGCTCCACATTGCAGACATAATTGTCGTGCGACAGCATGATCCCCTTTGGGTTGGCCGTGGTGCCGGAGGTGTAGGAGATGTTGGCGAGGCTGTCGGGCTCCACAGCGGCCATCCTTTCCTCCACCTGTTTCCTGTCAGCCGTAAGCAGGGCATCGCCCAGTTCCAGAACCTTGTCGAAAAAGATCTCATCGTCCGCAACCTCCTCTACCGGATCGAGCAGGATGTAGCGCTTCACCGTGGTGAACAGCTCCTTCATGGGGCGCAGCTTCGCGATCTGCTGGTCAGAAGCCAGCACCATCACCGAATCGGAGTGGTTGACGCGGAAGGTGATGTCCTGTACCGTCTCCAGCTTCACCGAGAGCGGCACGCAGACAGCCCCGGCGTGGAGTACCCCCAGCTCACCCAGCACCCAGTTGTTCTTCCCTTCCGAGATGAGCGACACCCGCTCACCTGCACCGAGGCCCAATGCCATCAGGCCTGCCGCAAAGCGGATCGATTGCTCCTGTACTTCCCTGAAGGTAAGGGATGTGTAATCTGCCCCGTTGCGCGCTTCATAAAGGAAAGGGCGCTCTCCATATTTCTCCACTGTCTCCTGCAGCAGTGCGATGATTGTTTTTCCCATCTGTTTCTTATATTATTATCAGACTTATTGAGTTCAAAGATATCATTTTTTCATTTTCTCACCACATAAAGTAGTCTAAATCGAAATTACCATCCAATGCCGTAGTCTTCCCCATAGTTGCTGCTGCCGCCCCAGAAGGTGCCCTGATCGCGGTCGAACCAGATGGCATTGAGGGGACCGCTGGTGCGGTCGGAGAAATGAAGGGTGTAGCCCATGCCAGTCAGTTTCTGTCGCACGCTGTCGGGTGTGCTGGCATTCAACAGCAGCTCTCCGGGCCGCGGTGCACGCTCCCCTGTTTTTGTTCCGCCCAGCGAGAGCCACAGCTGGTTGGTGTTGATGTTGGCTGCCTCGCATGCCTGCTGCACGTTCATACCGAACTCCACCATATTCAGGAAGAGCTGCAGTTGGTTTTGTTCCTGTGTGTCGCCTCCCTGCACCGCAAAGGAGAGGAACGGCTCTCCCTCCTTCAGTGCCAGCGAGGGGGTGAGCGTCACCCGTGGCCGCTTTCCCGGCTCCACCACGTTGAAGGGGTTGAGCGCTTCATCCAGCACGAAGCTCTGCAGTCGCTGACTCATTCCCACGCCGGTGTTGCCGGCGATGCAGGCGGGGATCCATCCCCCCGAGGGGGTGACCGAGACCACCCATCCCTCGGCATCGGCTGCCTGAATGGTGGTGGTACCGCGCCAGAGACGGTCCATATAGAGGGAGTCGACAGCTTCTTCAGGTGAAAATCTGGATCCGCTTGCAACAACCATCCCGGCAGCATCAACTGCAACATCATCCCTCCTCAAATCCCTTTCAACAGAGGTAATCGCATCGTGTCGCGGCACGAAATCGCGTTTGCCGTCAGGATCGATGTCGAAACCGCGTTCTCTCAACAGCTTCAGGTAAGGGTTTCTCTTCCCCTCAAAGGGATAGGGATCACCCGGCCCCACCGACGGGTTGTTCCTATCCGGCAAAATCTCCGATGCCCGTTGTCGGGCATATTCTTTATCCAGAAGCCCTTTGATGGGTATGTCCGGACGGAATGCGGGGTCGCCGTAGTAAAAGTCGCGGTCGGCAAAAGCCATGTTCATCGCCTGGTAAAGGGTATGGATGTATTGCGGTGAGTTGTATCCCATCGCTTTCAGGTCGAAATGCTCCAGGATGTTGAGGCTCTGCAGCAGTGCCGGTCCTTGCGACCATGGTTGCAGCTTATAGAGGTCTATTCCCTTGTAATTCACATGCAGCGGCTCTTCCTCCTGAGGCTGCCACCCTGCCAGGTCGCCCATCGTGATCAAGCCTCCCTGTTCCTGTACACCACGAACAAACTCAACGGCGATATCACCCCGGTAAAATCGGTCGTAAGCTGCCCAAATCGCCTGCTCGCGACTCTTGCCGGCCTGCAACGCCATCTGTTCCGCCTCCACCAGCTTCTGCAGTGTCGACAGCAACTCCTCCTGTACGAAGAGTTCTCCCGCCACCGGGGTCTCCTGCTCCTCACCGGGACGGGTGACGAAAAGATCGCGGCTGTAGGGCCACTGCTTCAGCATCTCCTTGTTGCGTGCCAGGCTGCTGGCCAGGGGGATGTCGACCGGGAAGCCGGCAGCCAGCTCCAGCGAGGGTGCCAGCACCTGCTCCAGGCTCATGGTGCCGTAACGTGCCAGCATCAGGCATAACCCACCGACCGTGCCGGGGGTAACCGCCGCCAGGGGACCATATTCTGGTGGAAAATCATATCCGAGGCTTTTGAAATATTCCGCCGTGGCTCCCGTCGGAGCAACTCCCAGCGCATTGATGGCGATCACCTTTTTCGTGTAGGGGTTGTAGATCAGCGCCTGTGTTTCACCACCCCAGCTCAGCACGTCCCAGAGGGTACAGGTGGCCCCCAGCATGGCACAGGCGGCATCCACCGCATTGCCTCCCTGCTGGAAGATCATGGCTCCCGCCTGAGCACCCAGCGGTTTGCCGGTGATGGCCATCCAGTGCTTCCCATGCAGCACCGGCTTTTGCGTACGTTGAGAGAAAAGAGGTGCAGAGAGCAGTGAAAATATCAACAGTACTGTTATGTTCTTCATATTCCATTTATTACGTTGTTGAAGAAGTGTTTTTCTCACGCTTTCAAAAGATTTGCATCAGGTATTGTTGTCTCGCACCATCATATATTGATATGATGATGCAATGACAAATATAGTCCAAACATATGCTTTTATCAAAATATTTATGATTGAAAACAAAGGCAAAACAAAGAATATCTTGATTATCCCTTCATTGAGACTGTCTCAAAACAGAGGCAGTCTCTCTTTTTTGTGCAATGTGCCTCATCCTGAAAATGCGATTCGCCTGTTATTGAAGGCTCTTCTTATATTCTAAGTTAATAGTATCCTTATATCCACTCCCATAATTATCGGAGTGGATATAAGGGTGCAATAAGGGTGCAATAAGGCTAGAGGCACTGAGAACCCTGTCTCGTCCTTGTCAATCCCTGAAAAAGAATCACACTAAAAGCAATGTAAAAACAAAAAAATGGTCGTCTCATGTGGTGTTATGAGACGACCTCTATGAAAGGTTACCAACCGATGTCTTACCAGTCCATTAATGGGTTTACACTAAAAGTAAAAAGATCATGACAATACGCAGTTCTTAACCATAAGGAGAGGAGATTTCATTCCGGAAGGCATCGAAATAGCGATCGCCCAGATAAATATCCTCTTACAACATGATCCTATTTGAACAACATGGGTGCAAACTCTGAGAGATAGATGCGCCAGTTCCTCCAGATATGGCCTTCACCGCTCTCACGATAGGTGTAGTTGAACCCGATCTCATCCATCTTCTTCATGCTGTCGATCACACTTTGATAGAGGAAGTCGGTGTCTCCGCAGGCAATCCAGTAAAGGTTGAAGCCGTTCTTCTGCTGAACCTTCAGTTTTTCAACGAACTCTTCAGTAGCTTTGGCAGCATCAACGTTGTCACGTGCCATCAGCGCAGCAATGGGAGGTGCGGAGAAGACACCCACGTAATCGAAAGTGTTTGGATATTGGGCAGAGATGGCAGCAGCATGCATGCCTCCCATCGATAAGCCGGCGACAGCACGATTGGTTTTCCCTTTCTTCACCCGGTAGTTGTTTTCCACGAACTTCATGATGTCACCAAAGCTCTCTTCCATGCCGGCTACAGCCTTGCGGGGACCACCTCCCATAGCGGGAATATAATCGCGGCTGGATTCTCCCGGGGCCGCTGCGTTCTGCGTATGGCCATTGGGCATCACAACGATCATTGGCTTCGCTTTCCCCTGAGCAATCAGGTTATCCAGTATCTGGGCGGTGCGTCCCAGCGCGATCCACGCCTCTTCGTCGCCACCCGATCCGTGCAACAGATAAAAAACAGGATAGGACTGCTTACCGCTCTCGTAACCGGGAGGAGTGTATATGGTGATGCGTCGTTGCTCCTTCAGCGTGGGACTGTCGTACCAGCGACGGGCAACCGTTCCGTGCGCCACATCGTTCACGCTGTAGAGATCACCGGGATGGCCGGGGATGATGAACAGGTTGGTCACCGAGGCTACGTCGCGTACCATGGCTACATTAGAGGGATCATTCATGCGCTGGCCATCCACTATAAATGAGTAGTTGTAAAGTTCAGAAGCAAGTGGTTCCGGAGTGGTATACTCCCAGACGCCTCCTTCACCCTCTTTGAGCTGGGCTGTTCCAGGGGCATCGAAGGTGCCGAAAGGTGTCTCCATCTTTTGGGGTGCCAGGAAGTCGCCGGTCACCTCCACTTTCACCGCCTTGGGCGCCCTCAGGCGGAACGTAACAGTATGATTGTCATGTATCTCGGGGGACACAATTTGTGAGCCACCCCATAGTGCTTGCTGTGCGAAGGTGATCGCAGTAACAAACAAGGCCAATGCCAGAATCGTCAATCGTTTCATTTGAACAGACTTTTATTATTGTTATTAATTACTTCCTGAAATTGCGGGAGAGGTATCGCAGGCAGTTGTACAAGGCAGAATGCCAGTACTCCCAGGTATGTCCACCATCCCGTACCCGGAACTCATGCCTGATCTGTTTTTCGCGCATGGCCTGAGTGAGCTCGATGTTGCGGTCGAGCAGAAAATCATCGTCCCCACAATCTACAAACCAGTTCACCGAACGCAGTGTTTTGATGCGTTCTTCATCAGCCTCAGTCACAAAGCGTACGGCACTGTTCTCCTGAACCGATTTCGTGAGGATTGCCATCTTGTCATCGGGGCGCTGTGAAGGAGCTGCATCCCGCTGAGGGATATCCATCAGGGCACTCATCGCATATACCGAGTTGAACAGTTCAGGATGCTTCTGCCCATATACCGTGGCACCACCGCCACCCATCGACAAACCGGCAACCGCACGGTTTTCTTTGTTTCCGATGACCCTGTAAGTAGATTCAATATAGGGCAGAAATTCAGTGAAAAAGAAGGTTTCGTAGGCCCAACCCGGCATGTCGAAGTAGCCGTTCCATGCCCCCTCGTAGATGTTTCCACCTGCGTTTGGGGTCACGATGATCATCTCAACCGCCTCTCCGGAGGCGATGAGTTGGTCTGCCACATCTTTGACGTGTCCACGCTCATACCACCCCTTGTTGGTATCGTTCATCCCGTGAAGAAGGTAAAGAATGGGATATTTTTTGTCCTTTTCCTGCCCGTAGGAAAGGGGAAGGTAAATGGTATACTCGCGTTCGGCGTTCAGTACCTTGCTCTGAATGGTTTTGGTTTCAACCTTACTCTGCGGCATCCTAGGGGGTTGCGCAAAGCAAAAGATCGTCAATAAAATCAGCCATAAAGAAATAAAAGTACGCTTCATAATTTCATGTTTTTAATAGAGCTTGTTGGTATAAATTGATCCAGGCATGTATGTTTCTCAGAATATTTAAGATTTTAATCGCGCAATTTAGTGATTTTATCTTATACAAAGAACCAGAATGTTCCTTTTTATAGTATTAAAGGTGATGATGCTTCTATCACAGTGGAAAAACTGCAGTTGACAAACAAAAAAAACTCCCTTCAGGTTTCCCTGAAAAGAGTTTTGCTGTGCGGCCGAAGGGACTCGAACCTAATTTTATTATTCAATTATTATGCTGATACTTAACTATCATTTTACTCCCTGCCAATATCTAAAATCCCGAATTGGCACCTCAACATATCAAATAGCTCGTTTTATTCTATATTTTCTATGATCCATGTCCATCATATTAAATGATGCTATTGGGTCAATTGGCTCCTATATATTATAATAAAAAAAACTACTTCCCATATTAAATGCATTTTAAAAAGATTTTATTTCAATCTAAATGCTACACCAAAAGTGACATTAATAGAACTGTAATCTGATACTCCAATATAATCAGCATTTAGTAGTAAAGATACTTTTTCACTGGTGTTAAATCTTAAACCTACTCCGAGATCATATCCAAAATAAGCTTCAGATGTTTCTGAATCTCCATCGTATGTGGCTACAAATACGCCGGATCCTATTAAAGCTTTACCCTCAAAATTAATTTTTTCACTTATTGGAGTGGATGCTAACAAACCTCCCATTAATCCTCCAACACCAAATGTTATACCACTTTCTGTATGTGCAGTTCCAAACCATTTTGCAGCAACACCAATATTATCTGTAAATAAATAGCCAAAATCAACGAGATTTAATATTGCTCCAACTGGTAAATCACTTAAATCACCAATTGCAAATGAAGGTCCAATAGACAGTCCAATATACCCTTTTCTATGTTGCAACTCATTACTACCATAAGACAACTGACTTCGTGATTGTTTGATGGCATCTTCTTTTGTTATCTTTTCAATATCATTCGTTTGGTAAACAAAAATATTCCCATCAGAGGTTTGTAACTTAATCGACTCATTAGGTACTTGCTCAATTATTATTCCTCTTAAAATACTACCATTTTTAAGATAAACAACATCAACTAAGTTGTTTCTCTGAGCATAGATAACAACTGAAATTAATAACAAAGAAATTAGCAAAGTAATTTTTTTCATGATTTATTTTTTAATTTTCACCTAACTGTCCCCATAGTTAGATATTAATGATTAAAAATGTGGGGGAACATCTTGCAGTTAAAGACAAATATTTTACATTTAACAACAAAATCACTTTTTTATATGTATACAGTTGTACAAAGATTACCTATATAAACACTTGTAATATATGTACAGATAGAGTTATTTTTCTATTTTCAATTAATAATTAAAATCACAAGGATTTAAACCTACACTTCCACCTATTAGACCTGTTAAGAACATGATCCAAACAGCCAGCTACCAAGAGAAATAAGGATAAACAATCCTACAAGACCCAGGAAGATTTGCAAAATTATATATCCACAGCCCATGCCTGCGCCTACTGCTCCTGAAACTGCATCTTCTGTTTTACCGGAACTAAAAAAACCAATTAATCCGCCTATAGCTGCTACGATTAATATCACCCATAACCATGTCATAGTATTAATTTTAAATTGTTAGTAAATAATATTTTTGGGATATTCTAATTGAATGTTCTTCGAATATTAGTTTTTTTTGATTTCTCGTGCAATTTAGTTAATTATCTAAATCAAACAAAAATTTTGGCTACATTTTGTCAAAATAATTAAATAAATCAGAAGCTATTTACATAGTTTGATAAAGCCCCAATGGTCTTGCAAACTTAATTGAGACAAAAAGTTAAGCGACATTTTTAATTGATTCTTTTTTAAGATTATACTGATTCCAAAATTCATCAATGGTTAAGTTACCCAATGCTGAGAATCTCCTTTTATGATTATACCAGGATTCAATATATTCAAATACCTGCAAGCGCATTTGCTCTCTTGTTTTGAGTTTGGTACCATAGACCAATTCAGATTTGAAAGTTTTGAAAAAACTTTCAGCCACAGCATTATCCCAACAATTTCCCTTTCCACTCATACTTTGTTCCAGCTTCAAGGATTTCAAAAGGTTGACAGTCTGTTTGCAGGCATACTGGATACCCCGGTCAGAATGGAATATCATTCCTTCTGCAAAAGGTCTGTTCCT
>ERZ795057.435-NODE-435-length-43933-cov-5.943206_pt1 | contig 43933 bp, 38 predicted proteins | sample MGYA00375141_ERZ795057 | MGnify/ENA primary metagenome ERZ795057 (study PRJEB30186, sample SAMN05720163) | activated sludge metagenome | isolation source: Anaerobic digester | place: Hong Kong | collected 2015-01-26 ...
CACTTCCATTTCGGACCAGACAAATCTTCTTGCCCTCAATGCAGCCATCGAAGCCGCCCGGGCGGGCGATGCGGGCCGTGGCTTCGCGGTGGTGGCGGAGGAGGTCCGGAAGCTGGCGGAGGAAAGCAACCGGGCGGCCCACCAGGTAAGCAGCCTTATCGAAGAGCTGAAGACTCATGCCAAAGAATCCATAATTTCCACGGAAAAATCCACCGAAGCCTTGGAAAAGACTTCCGAAAGGGCTCTGACTGCCCAGAACATGCTGGATCAGGCCCTGGAATCCGTTATGACCGTAAACCAGGCCATGCAGAACGTGGCGGCGGGAGCCCAGGAACAGGCGGCCTCGAGCCAGGAGATCGACGAATCCGTGGAAAAACTTTCCCGGGCTACCCTCGAAGTGAGTGAAAAGATGCAGCGTATCGCGGAGGTGGTTCAAAGGAACGCCGCCACCTCGAAGGAGCTCTCCGCAGAAGGAGATGCCCTCGGGGAAAGCACGGAGGATCTGCAAAAAATGCTGGCACATTTCGTGCTGGAGGAAAATTCTTCGAGAAAAGCCCTTCAGGGCTAAAAAGGCAAAAAACTATCCACAGATTGCACAGATTACACAGATAAAAAAACATATAATCTGTATGGTCTGCGTAATCTGTGGATTTTTCTCCGGGGGAAAAGGATTTGCCGAAAGATGCAAAAACCCAAAACACTACCCGCAAATAACACGGGTTACGCAGATGAAAAAAATATAACCTGTGTAATCTGCGTAATCTGTGGATTTTTTGGAGTCTTCGGTTTCGCCGTTTTTCCGGCTAAAGATATTCCCGTATCTCCTCCCAGGCTTTTCCGGCGGCGCCATCCAGGGATTCCACATAGGCTATTCCTTTACGGGCCTCTTCCCGGCGGGAAGGGTTCTCCAAACAGGCAAGCCAATCCTCCAGCAGATCCTCGCAAGAAGAGATTTCCCGGCTGCACCCCAGTTTTTCGAGATCCCCCGCGATGCGGGCAAAATCCTCCATGTGAGGGCCATGCTGCACGGGAATACCCCAGGCGGCGGGCTCCATGAGATTCTGCCCTCCCCGGGGAACCAGGCTTCCTCCCACGAAAGCCCCTCGAACCTGCGAATAGAGATGAAAAAGCACTCCGATGCGATCCACCACGAGAATTTCCCAAGGCTCTTCTCCGGCACATTCCGTGAGCAGCCGCACTGAGGAAGAGATTTTCCGGGCCTCCCGAAACACCTCGGGAGCCCGTTCCGGATGCCGGGGTACGAGAATGAGCCGGGAACGGTATCCCCTGCGGCGAAGTTCTTCATAAGCCCGAAGGAGTACCGCCTCCTCTCCCGGATGGGTACTTCCTCCGAGAAAGATCGGAGGCCCCTCGGGAAAAGGCGGAAGATCCTCCGGTTTCTGGCGTTTTCGCTGCAGCACCGCCCCCGCCTTGTTTTCTCCGGTAATCCGGATTCTATGAGGCTCCACTCCCAGCAAGAGAGCCCGGGAGCGTTCTTCTTCGCTCCGCAAAAAAAGTTTTTCGAAGCGGTTCAAAGCCTGGCAATAAAATTTTTTCCATCGTTTTCCCCGGGCCAAAGTACGGTCGGAAAAACGCCCGTTCACGAGAAAGGCGGGGATATTCCGGCGGGAAAGCTCCTCCAGAAGCGAGGGCCATACCTCGGTCTCCAGGGTAATGTACATCCTGGGGCCGAGCGTGCTCAAAGCCTTCCGGACAATACGGGGAACATCCCAGGGATAGTAGAAAAAACGATCCACTTTCGAGCCGAGGAGCATCTCTCCCATGCGGCGTCCCGTGGGGGTGATGGTGGAAAAAAGAAGGGGCCCCGGGAGCTCCTCCCTGTGCATGGCCTCCACCAGGGGAGCTGCGGATTGCACTTCTCCCACGGAAACTCCGTGTATCCAGAGAGGTTTTTGCGATCCCAAAGCTTTCAGCTCATCGCCGTATAGACCCCGACGCTCGTCAAATCCAAGGGCATATTTCTTGCGAAGCCAGGGATAGAGCAGCGCATATCCTCCGGTGATGCCCCAGGCGTACAATCCCTTTGCAATCATGAAAAATCAGGCCACTCCCGCTTTGAGAAGGTCGTGAAGGTGTACCATTCCCACGGGCCTGGCACCCTCCGCCACCACCAGTACCGAGACCTCGTGCTGTTCCATGAGAAGCACCGCCTCCGCCGCAAGCTTGTCCGGAGCGATCACCCGGGGCGAGAGGGTCATGACGGTTTCCACGGAAAGCTCGAAGGCCTCGGCTCCCCGATCCTCCACGAGGCGGCGCAGATCCCCGTCGGTAAAGATTCCCCGGAGTTCTCCCGAGCCGTTCACCACCAGAGTGGCACCGTACCCCTTGCTGGTGATGGAAAAAAGGGCTTCCTTGACGCTGGCCCCTTCCCGTACCAGAGGAAGCCGGTCCGCACCTCCCATAACATCCCGCACACGCAGGAGCAACCGCCTTCCCAGGCTTCCTCCGGGATGAAAGAGTGCGAAATCCTCCCGCCGGAGCCCCCGCATCTCCGTCACCATTCCCGCCAGGGCATCCCCCAGGGCAAGCTGCAACGTGGTGCTGCTGGTGGGAGCCAATCCCAAGGGGTCCGCCTCCCGCTCCACCCTGCTGCAGAGAACCAGATCCGCTTCCCGGGCGAGCCGGGAGGCAGGATTTCCCGTCATGGCGATCACCGTGGCTCCGAGACGGCGGAAGTAGGGAAGCAGCTCCAGCACTTCCCGGGTTTCCCCGCTGTTGCTCAAGAAGAGCCCCACGTCCTCCCGGCAGACCATGCCGAGATCCCCGTGAGCTCCTTCGGAAGCATGAAGGAAAAAGGCAGGAGTTCCCAGGGAGGCGAAGGTGGCCGCAATTTTCCGGCCGATAAGGCCTGATTTTCCCAAACCCGCCACCACGAGACGCCCCTTGCAGTATTGGATGCTTTTCGCAGCCTCCACCATGACGAAATCCATGCTATCCGCATTTTCCAGAAGAACCTCCGCTTCGGATCGAAGCACCTTGCGGCCCACTTCGAGAAGCTCCTCGGGAGTAACCTCTTTTCCTTCCCTTTCGTGGGGCAATCTGTCCATTATCGGGGCTCCTCGAAAAAATCGAGAGAAGCGAATCCCCGGTTCCAGGCCAGGGTATGCACCTCCAGGATATCCTCCAGAAAAGGCCGAAAATGTTTCAGGGGGATCATGTTGGGGCCGTCGCTCAAAGCCTTTTCGGGATCCGGATGCACCTCCGCAAAGAGGGCATCCATGCCTACGGAAGCCGCCGCCCGGGCCAGCACGGGAACGAAACGCCGGTCCCCTCCGCTGGAATTCCCCTTGCCTCCGGGCATCTGCACGCTATGGGTGGCGTCGAAAACCACGGGACATCCCAGAGAACGCATGAGAGGCAAGCTGCGGAAATCCACCACCAGCTGGCCATAGCCGAAGCTGGTTCCCCGCTCGCAGAGCATAACCTGAGAGGCTCCGGAATCCCTGAGCTTCTGCACTACCGGAGCCATGTTGCGGGGATCCAGGAATTGGGCCTTCTTCACGTTTACCGGCCTGCCGGTTCGGGCTGCCGCCACGAGGAGATCCGTCTGACGACAGAGAAAGGCGGGAATCTGAAGAATGGACGCCACTTCCGCCGCGACTTCCGCCTGCCAGGGCTCGTGAATATCCGTGATAATCGGGGCTTTCAGGGTATCCCGAATGCGGGAAAGCCACCGCAATCCCTCTTCCAACCCCGGCCCTCGGTAGCTCGAAAGGGAGGTTCGATTAGCCTTATCGAAGGAGGCTTTGAAAACGTACTGCACTCCCAGGGAGGCGCAGATTTTCTGAAGCTCCTCCGCGATTTCCAGAGCCCCCTCCAGGCTTTCGAGAACGCAAGGCCCGGCGAAAAGAGTGAGCTTGCCGGTACCTATGACGATGTTGTCATCCTGCAATGTCACGGGATGTATGGAATTCATGAATCTCTTCCTTCCTCAATTTTCTGTATTTCCAGGAAGCCGGAATATTCTTCCGGTTCCTTTTCAAATCCGGCTTTCGGAATTCTCAGCTTTCTCTTTCCCGAAGATAGGCCTCGCAAAGCTCCACGTCTTCGGGAGTATCGATCTCCAAAGTATCCCGTTCCACCGCAACGCAGCCGATGGGATAGCCCCTTTCGAGAATACGAAGCATTTCCAGGCTCTCCACGCGTTCCAGCGGTGTGGGCTCCCAGGAGGCGAAATGAAGCAGAAACTCCCGCCGATAGGCATAGGGACCGATGTGTTTGTACCAGACCGCTTCCCGGGGATTCCGGGGATAGGGAATGGGAGAACGGCTGAAGTAGAGCGCCCGCATGCGGGCATCGAAAACCATCTTGACGATGTTCGGATCCTCCACTTCCCGGGGATTCTCTATTTTTTTCGCCAGAAGCGCCAGGGAAAGGGAGGGATCCTCCTGGAGCTTGGCCACCAGGGGATCGATCATATCGGGCCCCACGAAGGGATCGTCCACCTGCACGTTGAGTACCACCGAGGCATCGGAAATTTCCCGGGCCACCCAGGCGACCCGATCGCCTCCGCTCGCCAGATCCTCGGGGGTCATCATGACCTCGCCTCCCGCTTCACGCACCACCCCCCGAATTATGTCATGATCCGTGGCCACCACGATACGATCCACCCGGCATTTCCGAAGTCCCTCGAGAACCCGGAGAACCAGAGGAACGCCTCCCAGGGGAACCAGGGGCTTTCCCGGAAGGCGCGTACTGGCATAACGGGCGGGAATCACCGCAAGAATGGACATCGTTCTTTCTCCTCCTCTTTTTCCTCCGGCAACACAGAGGATTCGCAATAAGCGGAAAACCGCGTGTAGACATGGCACCGGTTGCTCCAGCCCAAGCGGGCGTCGAGAGTTTTCACGATGCGCTCCAAGCTTCCCGAAGGCCCCATGGCCTCCCGTCCCGCCCGGCTCATCCGATCCAGGGCTTCGGGATTTTCCAGAAGTTCAAGAGCCTTTTGCGCAAGGCTTCGGGGGTCCGGAGAAACCAGGATCTCCGCTTCTCCGAGAAGCTTTTTCTGCACCAGCTTGCCCTTTTCCCGAACCGAGAGTACCGGAATACCCAATCCCGCACATACCTGGTTGGCGGTCCCTCCGAGGCCGAGAAGGAGATCCGCTCCAGAAGCTCCTTCCGCCACGGGCCCCCGATAGAGGGAGATCCGGCATCCCCGGAAATGCCTCCAAAGAGAGTCCTTTTGCTCCCACTCCTCCTCCCGGGCAATCCGAAAAAGCCTGGACTCCTCCAGGGTGGGGGCCACTACGAGGCGATAGGCCATATCCGGTTTTTCCCCGTACAAGAGCAGAAGGGTTCTCAAAAGAAGCCGAAGATCCTCGTACGCCCTCTCCCGGCTTCCCGGAAGAAGAAGTATTTTTTTCCCCTCTTCCGTATTCCAGGGGAGAGAGAGTTCCCGGCCTTTCGGGGGAACAATATCCATAAGAGGATTCCCCTCGAAGGTTGCGGGGACTCCCGAAGATGCCAACTCCCGGGCGGTCTCTTCATCCCGGGTCCATACGAGGCGGCAGAAATGCCGTAAAAGAAAGCGCTCCACCCGCCAGTGCCCTCCCAGGCGGACGCTCTTGGCCGTAGCCAGAAGCACCGGTATCTGCCCCTGCCCTCCCAGGGTATGGAGAAGCAGATAGACGTCCCCCACGCAAAGTACCGTGCGGAGATTCCCCCTTAAAGGCTTCCAGAAACCGAACTGACTCCGGATATTTCCCAGGAGCCCCGCCCGAATCTCCCGAAGCAGAATGCGGAGGCTGTATTTGACGATACCCCCGCTGGCACTTTCCGCCGGAGGGGAGTATACCCGAATCCCCTGGCTCTCATAGGAGGCCCCTCTTCCCACCAAAGCGAAGGCTCCCACTTCCGCCGCAGGGAAACGCTCCTTCAGAACCTTCGCAAGGGCGGCACCCACCGCATCCTCTCCGTATCCGTTGGAAGCCACCACTATCCGGGGACGGAGCATGCGCCCCAAAAGCTCCCAGAAGCGCTCCTCCTCCTCCACCCGGGTACAGACCCGGGGAACGTAGAGAGGCATTTCAAAGCTTTCTTCCCGAGGAAGATTCCAGATATCCTTTTCCGTACAGATGAGCCCCGCCACGCCGAGAGCTTTTCCACGATTTTCCAGAAAAGCGAGATCCCCCGGAGAAAAGCGGTGGTGATCCCGAAAGGAAATCTCTTCTCGGATGGAAAGCCCCTGATCCTCCAAAAGCCTCCGGAAACTTCGGGGATTGCCGATGGCGGAAAAAGCGAGAAATCCTTTTTCCGAAGCTTCCGGAAAGAAATCCACCGGAACAAGCTGCCCCCCTTCAAAACGATACCACTGGGAGAGAGCCAATCGGGAGAGAAAAATTTTTTCCTCCGGAAGATATTGGGCGATCCTTTTTTTCAGAAGATCCACCGCCTCCGGAGAAACCTGATTATACTTGGTGATAACCGCCACGTGAGCCCGGGTTATTCCCCGGAGCCCTTCCCGGAGAAGGCCTCCGGGAAAATGCTTTTCGTTGCCGAAGGGGCAGGTGGCGTCGATGAGCAGAACGTCCACATCCCGTCCCATGCGGCGGTGCTGAAAGGCATCGTCCGCCACCACCACGGAACACCCTTCCCGGGCAAGAGCTCCCACGCCCTCACAGCGGTTCGGCGAGAGAGCCACGGGAACTTCCGGCAGAGAGGAGGAGAGGAGAAGGGGCTCGTCCCCCACGACTTCCCGCTCGCCCTCGCCGTTTCGAAGTACCCGGGTATTGCGAACCGCTCCTCCGTACCCCCGGCTGACAATACCCGGAGAAAGATCCGCCTCCAGGAACTTCCGGGCCAGCATGGCCACGAAGGGGGTTTTGTTGGTCCCTCCCAGGGAGAGATTTCCCACGCTGATCACCGGAAGAGGAGGCTCCCGGGTGCCTCCCAATCCCCGATCGTAAAGAAAATTACGCCCCCGGGAATAGAGGCTTCCTATGCCTCCCAGAGGAGCGAGAATGCTCCAGAATGACCGGGGAGCGTTGCCCCGGATATATTCGAGATAGCTGAAAAACAAGCGGTTACGCATGAGATTTCCCGAACTGCAAGGTGTAGAGATGCGCGTAAACTCCGTTTTCCCTGGTAAGAAGCTCCTCGTGAGTTCCCTCTTCCGTAATGACTCCATGAGAAAGCACGAGGATGCGATCCGCCTTGCGCACCGTGGAAAGACGGTGGGCGATGACAAAGGAGGTACGCCCTCGCATGGCCTTCTGCATAGCCTCCTGGACGTGCTGTTCCACCTCCGCATCCAGAGAGGAGGTAGCCTCGTCGAGAATGAGAATCCGGGGATTCCGGATAATGGCCCGGGCTATGGCAACCCTCTGCCGCTGCCCTCCGCTGAGAGTGACCCCCCGTTCTCCCACGGGAGTATCGTATCCCCGGGGGAGAGAAGCTATGAATTTGTCAATTCCCGCAAGCTCCGCGGCTTTTCGGATATCCTCGTCGGTGGCCCGGGAATATCCGTAGGCGATATTGCTCCCGATAGATCCCCGAAGCAGCACCGGATCCTGGGGAACGATACCGATCTGTCTTCGCAGAGAGGGAAGGTGAAGGGTTCGGAGATCCATGCCATCCACGAGAACCCGGCCTCTTTCGGGATCGTAAAAACGGGGAATGAGATCCACCAGGGTGGACTTTCCCGCTCCGGTATTGCCCACGATGGCCACGGTCTCTCCGGGATTCACGGTGCAGGAAATTCCCCGAAGCACCTCGAGACCTTTTTCGTAAGAAAAATGGACCTCCTCGAAAATCACCTCTCCCCGAAGATTTTCGGGATAGACCGGAGAGGGAGGAGATTCAATGGAAAGAGGCGTATCCAGGAGCGAGAAAATCCGGTCCGCCGATGCCAACCCCTGCTGTATACGGCTGATGGCCCGGCTGCAAACCCGGATGGGCTGCACGAGAAAACCGAGATACCCTAGAAAGGCGATAAGTTCCCCCGGTGTGAGCTCTCCCGTGACTACCTTACGCCCTCCTATCCAGAGAATGAATGCCAGAGCTCCCACGAGAATGACCTCCACCACGCCCTCGAGGGCGGAAAAGATCTGGGTTCCGTGCATGAGGGCCTTGAAGTTGAGGAAATTCTGTTCCCGAAAGCGCCGAAGCTCCTGATCCTCCGTGGCGAAGGAGTGCACGATGCGAAGGGAGGAAAGGGCCTCCTGGGCTATTCCGGAAACCCGGGCGAGCTGTTCCTGGATGTGGTGCCCCACTCCCCGCATTTTTTTGGAGGTTTTATCGATCACCAAAGCCGCCAGAGGAAGAATGGCGAAGGCCACCAGGGTAAGTTTCCAGTTTATATAGAGCAGAAAGCACAGCATCCCTACGAAGGTAACCCCCTGCACCACGAGATCCACCACCACCGAGGTAACCACGTCCTGCAATACCGTCACATCGTTGGTAATCCGGGAAAGAAGCTCCCCCACCCGATTGCCCGAGATGAAGGAAAGGGGCATGTGCTGGATATGATCGTAGAGAAGCACCCGAAGATCCAGGATCACCCGCTGCCCCACCCAGGTCATGAGATAACGCTGACCGTAGGAGAAGAGGGCCTTTCCCACGTAGAGGAACACCAGCCCCACCGCAAGAAAGTTGAGCACTCCCAGGCGTCTGCCGATGAGGACGTCATCCACCACGTTCTTCATGAGCCAAGGGGGCACCACGCTGAAAAGGGCGGCTCCCACCATGCAGAGAAAGGCCCAGAAAGCCCTTTTACGATAGGGCACCGCATAAGCAAGCAACCGGAGATAAACTCCCGGCATGAGTCGTTTCATTCCATTCGCTCCTCAAGAATATTCATGAACCGTACCGCTGCGTTCCGATGATCCTCCGCAGTTCCACCCCGGGAGTGCACGGATAAACGCAGAGGAGAAGAAGAGGGAAGAGAAGAAAAGGAAGATGCCTCTTCATCATCTCCAGGTCTTTCGATGGTTTCTTCTCCGAGCCATGCCAAATCTTTCTGCATGATTTCCCGGCGTTCCGGAGAGAGCAAAAGCTCTGCCGCCTCCGAAGCCATCTCTTCCGGAGAGCAGGGGCCGATTCTTTCCGGAAGGATTTCTTTTCCGGCTATACGATTGGGCCAGGCGAGATAATCCCGGAGAGAGGACCGAAGACGCCGGATGCCAAATTGCCGGATACGGGAACGTACAAAAGGAATCCGATCCAATCCTCCCAAAATCCCCGGCAGGGGAACCAGGGAAAGGAACCGGTCCGGCACCGCCACAATTCCTGGAGTACGGGTATGCAGAAGCTCCAGGGTATTCGTGCCGGGCTGGGTAAGAGCCAGATCCGCCTTTTCCAGAACGCCTCCGGTATCGGTAGTTACCGTGCGGAAGCCCTCTTTTTCCCAGAGAGGAGGCTCTTCGGGATCGCTGAAGGGCGAGAGAAGAGCCACCATTTCCACCTCGGGAACCCTTTTCACGAGAGCTCCCCGGATTTCCCCGGCATAAGCCAGGGCAGCCTGCCGGATAGCCTTCCGGCTTCCTGGGAAAAAGGCCACCCGCCTTCCCTCGGGAGCCTTCCAGGAAAAAACGTGAGGATCCGCCTCCAGGGCACTGGCCACGAGATCTCCCGTTACCAGGGAGGATTCTCCCCGTTTCTCCAGGTTTTTCCGCATGGTTTCGAAGGCGGTACCCACAAGACAGCAGCTCCGAAGGCCCTTTTTCCAGCCGTAGGTATATGTGGCCAGAGGGCATCCGTACCTCCAGGCGAAATAACGGCCGAAAAGAAGATCCCCTCCCAGTTGTATTATCCCGGAATAGAATCCCTTTCTGGGCTGCCGGAAAAGAGTTTTTCCCGAAAGAGGGTAAACCTGTACCGGAAGATGCCGCTCCACCGCTTCCAGTTCTCTCCCGGAAGCGAACTGGCAGGGAAGAAGGCAAAGCTCCGGGAGATCCTTCCTCCGAAGAATCTCCTTCAAAAGAGGACGGGCCCATCCCCAGACCTCTCCGGGGCCGTTGGCGAGAACCAGATAACGTCTCATGCTACTCGAGGTACTCCAAGATCTTCTCAGCCCAAAGATCGAAAGCTCCGGGAGTTCCCAAACGTTTCCGGGCCTCCTCCATGCGCCGGTGAATTTTTTGCCGAAGCTCCCGAGAGCCTTCGTAGGCTTCCAGAAGAGCCACCGCCGAAGCTCCCCGGGCCTGGTGCTGCAGGAGTTCCGGATAGACGGGATAGCCTGCCAGAAGATTCGGCACGGCTCCGTACTCCACTCCCATGAGTTGCAACTTCCGAAGAAGGGAGAGGATGCTCCAGTTCAGCCCGGACATGCGGTAGAGCACCACCATGTAACGATTGAGAAGAAGGGCTTCCGTAGCCACGGTACCGCAGGCGCCCATGAGCGCATCGGTACGCTTTATCAGCTCTCTTCCGGGTTCTTCGGTACGGTATTCCCCGGGAAAGGCTTCCACGAGAAGCTCTCTGGCCTTCTTCGAAAGTCCCGGGGCCACGGAGATCCAGGGGCGAACCCCTTTTTCCAGAAGCAGAGGAAAGGCTTCCTGAAGAACGGGAAGATTATGGCGCACCTCACTCTCCCGGCTTCCCGGAAGAAGGGCCAGGGAAGAGAATTTTTCCCCGGAAAAAGCTGCGGGGGGTTGCGAAAAAAAGTGCTCCTCCAGAAAGGGATGCCCGCAAAAAACGGAGGGTACCCCTTTCCGGAGGAGCAGCTCGTGCTCGAAGGGAAAGAGAGGGAAACAGCAATCGTAATATTTGCGGAGTTGCTTCACCCTTCCTCGGCGCCACGCCCATACCGCAGGAGGAGCTATGTTGAGCAGAGCTCCTCCGTACCCCTTGCGACGAAGTTTTTTCGCCAGGGGAAGGTGAAAATCCGGGCTATCCACCAGGAGTACCGCCTTGGGAGAGGTTTTCAAAATATGCTCCGTCATGGAGTGCAAAAGCTTGAAAAGCCGGGGAAGAGCTCTCGGAACATCCGAGAACCCCATAATGTGCAGTTCCTCGGAAGACCAGAGGGAACGAGCTCCCGCGGAAGCCGATGCTGGGCCGAGCATCCCCTCGGGGATCCCGGTATATCCCCGGGAAAAGAGAGCTTCCAGAAGGGCTTTTCCGTAGAAATCTCCCGAAATCTCCCCTACGCTCAGGAAGAGGGACAATGGCGCACTCCCACCACGGCGATACCCATATCCGCGGCAATTCCCTGTACATATTCGGGAGTGAGGATCACCGTTTTGTCCGCCTCCACCGCAAGACATTTCAATCCCGCCCGGGCCATGGTGACAAGGGTTTTGGTGCCCACCGTGGGAAGATCGTACCGCATATCCTGATCCGCCCGCATCATCTTCACCACCACTCCTCCCTTGCAAAGCCCTCCGGCCCGGAGAAGCGCCGCATCGGTACCTTCCATGGCCTCCACCGCCACGATGGAGCGATCGCAAACCACCACGGTCTGTCCGAAGGAAAGATGCAATACCTGGCGTGCAACGTCTCTTCCGTAGCGGAGATCGTCCCACTCCCGCTCCGAAGGCTCACGCCCCGCGATATGTCCTTCCGGAGCCAGAAGATCTTCGATGATATCCGCATACTGCACTACCCGGATTCCCGCCTTTTCGATATAGGAGACCACGCCTCCCAGAAGGGAGTGATCATCCCTCTCCCGGATGCTCTGGACAAGCTGACGCGCGGAATCGTCGAGAAGGGCGGGATGGTACATGAGAGTTTTGGGAACCCCCCCCGCAAGGATAAGCTCTTGCACTCCCCGCTGCAGGAGATCCTCCATCACCGCTTTCAGTTCCAGCCTCGGGAAATGGAGTAGCTCCAGGGCGAATTTGGAAAGTTCTCCCACCTCTTCCCGAAGAGCGTAAATCACAGGAGGATGCCCCCGGGCAGTCAACCGCCGGGCGATCTCCTGGGGAAGCAACCCCTCCCCCGCTACCACTGCACGCATAATTTCCATAGCTCCCTTTCCTCCCCGAAAACTCGCACCCCTAGTTTCTCCCTGCTTTTTCCGAACACACACCAAACCGAAAAACATTTTTCCCGCAAAAAACGATTTTTTCAAAAATTCCCGACGCATCGAAAGAAAGTGAATAAAGCCGATAAAAAGAGGATCTCCTATCGTCCCACCCTGTTCGCTCTGCCCGCGAGAACACCTCCAAGAAAGAGGAAAAGGCATACCGGCAACCAGGCCCCCACGAAGACAGGCACCTTTCCTCCCTGAGCAAGAGCCCGGAAGAAGGACATGACCACGTAGTAGCCGAAGGCCACGAGAACGCTCATTCCAAGGCCGATCCCCGCTCCTCCCCGATGATGCTGCACTCCGAGACAGGCTCCCACCAGGGCCAACACCACTGTAGCCCAGGGAAAGGCAAGGCGCATGTGCAGAGAGACCCAGAGAGGACGCACATCGCCTCCGTGGGCGGAAACCACGGAAATTTGCCGGAAGAGCTCGATGATTCCCATGGAATCGGGATCCCGATTGGACTGCTCCATCTGCAGAGGAGAAAGCTCCAGAGGAATTTTCTGGCTTTCGAAGGTCATGAGCAGAGAGACTCCTCCCCTGGAAGTAACCTCGTAGATTTTACCATCCTCCAGAGTCCATATGCCCTTATCCCAAACTCCTTTTTCCGCAGAAAGAATTCGGGAGAGCCTTCCTTCATCGAATTCCTGGACGAGAATTCCTTCCATTTTCGCCGCCCGAGGCTTGAGGCGATCGATATAGATCACTCGCCGGAGATGCCCCTGGCTCTCTTCTCTCAGGAAAACCCGTTCCTTCACGAGAGAGGGACGTTCCTTCAGAACTTCCTTCTGCATTACCGCATAGTAAGCCCGATTGCTCAGGGGTACCACGGTTTCGTTCCAGAGGATCGAAAGAAAAACCACTCCCAGAGAGAGAAAGATCACCGGCCGGAGAATACGCTGAAAGGAGATTCCCGAAGCCCGGAACGCCACGATTTCGCTGCGCCCCGAAAGTCTTCCGAAAGCCAGAAGAGCCGCCAGAAGGGAAGACATGGGAATTACCAGGGCCACTACCTCGGGAAGGCGGTAGAGGAAAAGGCGGATCACCACCCACATGCTGATACCACGTTCGATGATGAGATCCGCGATCTGAAAGAGCACCCCTCCCGCTACGAAAATTACCGTAAAGGCGAGAATTCCGAAAATAAAGGGCTGCACCAGCTCCGCCGCCATATACCGATCCAGGATTTTCCATCCCCTGGCCACGCCGCTACGCTCCTTCGGATTCGTTGCGGGCCAGAATATATTCCGCCGCTTCCCGCACCGCTCCGGCTCCTCCGGAACGGAGGGTTGTCATATCTGCGGCTTCCCGAACCTCGGGAAGCGCATTCTGCACGGCGATTCCCAAACCAGCCCAGGAAATGCAGGGAAGATCGTTCACGTCATCCCCCACGAAAGCCACTTCTTCCCGGGAGATCCCGAGTTTTTCCGCAAGCTCCCGGAGCACCGGAAGCTTTTCCTTCACTCCGTTGACACAATGGGAAATTCCAAGCTCCCGGGCCCTTCTCTCGGTAACGGGGGAATAGCGGCCGCTGATGAAGGCAAGCACAACGCCGGATCGGGCTAGCCGGGAAAGCCCCATGCCGTCCTGAACGTCGAAGCGTTTCCATTCTCCCGCTTCTCCGTCCAGGTAAATCCCTCCGTCCGTAAGGGTTCCGTCCACATCGAAAGCAGCCAGTCGTATCATGAGAGCCTTCAGGAACGCACCCAGGGAGTGACTCCCCGGCCACTTCCGGCGTCCACGAAATCCAGGATCTCCCGGACGAGAGGATCCTGACCTTTTTCCTCCCGGAGAAGAACCAAGGCTTCCCGGAGTGGCAATCCCCCCCGGTAAAGCTGCTGGTAAACCCGGGAGAGCTCCGTACGGGCGGCGAGATTGAATCCGTTTCGGCGAAGCCCGACCTTGTTGAGGCCATAAACCCGGGCGGGATGACCATCCACCAGAAGAAAGGGAGGGACGTCTTTCACGATCTTCGCAAGCCCTCCTATCATGCAGTTCCGGCCGATATGTACGAACTGATGCACCCCCGCCATGCCGCCGATAACCGTTCGTTCTCCCACGTTAACGTAGCCGGAAAGCCCCACCTTGTTCGCCATGGTGACGGAAGCCCCAACTTCCACGTTGTGCCCGAGATGACACCCCTCCATAATATAACATCCCCGACCGACCCTGGTAGCTTTTCCTTCTCCGCTGGCCCGGTGAATGGTAACATTTTCCCGGAGAGTTATTCCGTCTTCCAGAAGAACCCAGCTTTCTTCGCCTTTAAAATCGAAATCCTGGGGTTCCCGGCCCAGGGTGACGTTTTCGAAGAAACGGCAGTTCTCCCCTATCCGCACATAGTCGCATATACGGACAAAAGCTTCGAGAACCGTGCCGTTCCCTATCTGCACCTTATCCCCCACGATGCAGTAAGGACCGATAGAAACGTTTTCTCCGATTTCCGCCTTGGAGGAGACCACCGCGCTGGGATGTACCGTAACCATCAGGCATCTCCCTTTTTGGTGTCAAGCCGCTCCGCCAGGAGGAAACTCAGTACTGCTTCCGCCGCAAGCTCTCCCTCCACGGTAGCTCGGACGGAAACCTTTCCCATCCGGCGGCGGAAACGCTGCGCCTTGGCCTCGGTAATGAGCTGGTCTCCCGGGCGAACGGGACGACGGAACTTGGCATGTTCCACCCCGGTAAGATAGGGGGCGAGGTTTTCGCTTCCCGGAAGATAGAGCACCATCATGGCCGCCACCTGCCCCATGGCTTCGAGAATGAGCACCCCCGGCATAACCGGTTCCTGGGGGAAATGCCCCTGAAAAAAGGGCTCGTTGAAGGTAACGTTTTTCAACCCCAATACCCGGTTTTCTTCAAGCTCGAGAATACGATCCACCAGGAGAAAAGGATAACGATGGGGAAGTCTTTTCATAATCTCCAGAATGTCCACTCTATTTTTTTCGCTCACAGGATATAACCTCCTCGACACATTTCAGTAAGATAACATGCATTCCCGGTCCCCTTCTCCCGGAAGACGCCGAGCATCTATGCGGAAAAAGGGATCTACACCTTTCCCGCAGCTCTGCGGAGCCGCTCCACGAGACGAAGATGCGTGGCATGTCCCGCCCGCAGGGCTACCACGTGGGCCACGAGAGGTCTTCCGAGAAGCATGAGATCCCCCAGAAGATCCACCATCTTGTGCCGCACACATTCATCGGGGAAACGAAGGCCTTCGGGATTCATAACCTGGGTTTCGTCGAAAACCACCGCATTCTTCAAAGATCCTCCCTGAGCAAGGCCACGCTTTCGGAGCGCCTCCACCTCCGAAAGGAATCCGAAGGTTCGGGCCCCTTCAAGCTCTTCCCGAACGGCAGAATCCCAGAGAACACTTTTCCATTGAGAACCTATGCAGGGATGAGGATGCTCGAAAGCATAGGTTACGCCAAAACGGGAAGCGGGGAAAAGAGCGATGGAAGGCCCCACGCCGGGATCTCCTACAACGAGAGGCATTCCCGGATAAAAAGGAAGAAGCTCTTTGGAGAGAGGCACTCTTTGAGGAAAAAGCTCTCTCGAAAAAAAAGAAGCACTTCCGTCTCCCATGGGGACCTCCTCTGCATCTGCAACGATACGGACACTCCATATCTCGCAGAGCGTCAGAGCTCCCAGGAGATGCTCCACTGTGGCAAGAGAGTATCTTTCTCCGAAGAAAAGGGTGGTTCCCCGACCTCCTCCCTCAAAAGAAGCTTCCCGAAGATCAAAGCTCTTCTCTCCGAAGCAGAAGGATATCCTTCCTTCCTCGGAGGGGCAAAGGCGAAGCGTTCCCGAGGTTCCCCGATGCAATCCCACCCCCGAAAAAAGGACTTCTTTCCGAAGAGTGTGATTTTTCATGAAGGAAATCGTTCCTTCAAGCGTTCCAGATCTTTTTCCATTCGTTTGATTTTTTTAGCCATGTCAGGCATTTTTCGCAGATAGCTCAGAGCCGCAAGTTCCTTTCGATGTTCCCAAGCGGGAAATCCTGAGACCACGGTTCCGGGAGGCACATCTTTGGTAGCCCCTCCACAGGCTGCGATCTGGCTTCCCTTGCCCACACAGACATGCTGAGCCACGCCGCTTTTGGCAGCGAGAATGACATCGTCCTCCAACACCGCACTTCCCGCAAGGCCTACGAAGGCCACCAGGAGGCAACGCTTTCCCACCACGCAGTTATGCCCCACGTGCACATGATCGTCAAGCTTGCTGTACGCTCCTATGCGCGTGGTCCCGATGGTTCCCCGATCCACGGTAACGTTGGCTCCGATCTCCACCCCTCCTTCGATGCGGACCCCCCCGATCTGGGGTATTTTAAGGGGAGGTTCCTCTTCCTGAGGTTCATAACCGAAACCATCGGCTCCCAGGATGGTTCCCGAATGAACGGTTACATCCTCTTCGAGAACTACGTCGGAATAAAGGACCACTTGAGGTTCGATACGGCTATTCTTTCCTATTCGGGAACGAGCTCCCACGTATATCTGAGCTACCAGCACCGCCCCTTCCTCCACCATCGCATCTTCCTCCACCACGCATTGAGGCCCAATCCAAGCCTCGGGATGAATTACCGCCCGGGGATCCACCCAGGCGGAAGGATGGACTCCTTTCCTGGAAGGAGAGGCGATCTGAAAAGCTTCGAGAAGAGGTATCAGGGATTTGCGGGGATTCTCCACGAGGATGGCGTCAAACCCCGGAGGGAGAAGATCCTCCCGGGTAAGAAGCACGGGATTTTTATGGGAGAGGAGATCCTCCGGAGATGCCCAGAGAGGTACCACCGCCTGCGAATCGTGCTCTTCCGGAGTTCCTACACGACAAACCCTCCGGGTTCCGTTTCCCACAACCCTTCCCTGAAGCTGCTCCGCAAGTTTTTCGATGGATACCGCCATTTCCTCCATACCCATGGCATCCTCCTTATAAGTTCCCTACTGCTCTGAGGCTGAGTTGATCCCCAGCCCTTTCATCGTAATACAGTTCCAGGGAAAAATGTTCGTTGATTCGCCATCCCAAGGCCCCGTTATGTTCTCCTTCGGGATTGTAACGCCACCAGAGATAGGGAGAACGAATTTCCCTTGGATCCGCCCAGAAACGCCACCAGAGGTCTTCTCCGGGATAGGCGAATTCTCCTCCCAGAAAGATGTCCTGCCAAGGAGACCAACGGAGTCCCCAGCGGCTTTCCAGGGAAAAATCGTTGGCCTTCATAATCCACTCGCCGTAAAGCTCCACGCCGTCCTTTCGGGAAGAAAATTTTTTCCCGAAATGCAATCCCAGCTCCGGATAATGCCCGTCACTCCCCGCATAACCCGCAAGCCATCCCTGAATAACGTAGGAAGCACTCTCCACATCCACCCGTATCCGGGAAAGCTGTTCCGCTTCGAAATGTACCGCAAGATCCGCATCTGCCCGGGATGTAACGTTTCGTTCTCCCAGCAGCGAAGCTGACCAGAGTTCCACTTCCGCGGCATGAAGGCGCAGCCATGCCACGGGAAGCCCCACCAGGGGCGAAAGATCTTTCAGCATACCCTCTTTGAGATCCTGCCGAAGAATTACCGGAAGGGTTTCCGATTGGAGCGAGGGAAGCAGAGCCAGAACCAGGGGAGGGCGGGGAGTGAAGGAAATTTCCATTTCCGGCCCCTCTCCTTCACGAAGGCGCATTACCGGAGCCCCGTGCCAACCGGGAAGACATGCCTCCGTTTCCCGGGCCAGGAAATCCCGAAAAGCCACATCCCCCCAGCCAAAAACGGGAGAAGGAACTCCTTCCAAGCCCCGGACAAGATTTTCTTCCAGTCTCGCCACATCTTTCCGAAACCACTCCGAAAGAGGCGCTTCCAAAGGTGGAAAAGAAAGGTATACCCTCCAGTTATCAGGGAGTCCTTTCTGAGGAGAAAAACGGGCTTCCAAACCGCCCTGGGGCAAGGCACGAAGAAACTCCAAAGAATAACCGGGATAGAGTCGCTGCACCACCAAACGAAGCACCCGCTCCCGCTCCTCCTCCCGGGAAGCCCGGGAAGAAAGCTCTCTCCATACCGCTCCGAGACTTTTTTCCACGGTTTCCGTAAGCCAGAAAGGAATGCCTTGGACGGAAACACCTTCATCCGCCTTCCCCCAGGAAGGAGGTACGAAAACAAGGGCTCCGGCCAAGATCAGCGCCGCAGCCCCCGCACATGCCGTGGAAAAAGAAAAAGCCCCTCTTCGCCTCATCGATATATCCGGACTAGAAGAGTTCACCCATACTGAAGATGGTTCGGGTTTCCTCGTCCCCTTCCGCTACGTCCAGCCGGATATTTCCGATGGGAGTCCGCACCCGGACCCCGAAACCGTAATTGTCCGCAAGATCCGAGAAGCTCATGCTCTCGTTGTCCCGGCTATCCCAGGCCCTTCCGGTATCGTAAAAGAGAACCAGGGAAAAAGTATCCTCCACGGGAAGCCGAAGTTCGAAATTCCCGAGAAGCATTTCGTCTCCCTTGAAATATTCGCTGTCATATCCCCGAAGCGTGGAATCTCCTCCGATGGAGTAGAGATTCACCCAGGGAATGGTTCCCGAAGACCACCCCGCCCGGATTCGGGCAGCGAAAATAATGGGATTTTCCTCTTCGTTCAAAGTACCGAAGGAATCGAAAATATCCCGTACTCCCAGAATGGGGGTGTAGTATTTCGCCTCGAGCCACCATTTGGAGAAGGAGTATTCCCCTCCCAAAGCCTCCAGGGCCTGTTCGTACGTAATGGATTCGATATCTCCGTGAGGATAGCTGGAATACTCCTCCATGTTGGTCCGCTGTACCTTGCCGGTAACGGAGAAGACCTTTCCGTCCAGAAGCCGGTCGTCCTTGAACTCTTCCATGTCGTTATAACCAAGCTCCTGAATAGCCTTGATATCGTAACTTCTTACGGCGATATCCGATTCGCTCCAGTTCAGGGTAGCATACCAATGGTACTCCTCGTTCCGGCCGAACTTCCGTCCGCCTCCTATAAAGGCGGCTTTCGAGGATTCATCGTATTCCATGGTCCACTTGGAGGTTCGGGAACCATCCGGATTTTCCACGGATCCGTTGTAATCCAGCTCGTCCCAGGTACGCTTATCGAACCCGATGTTCCAGGCGTAGACTTTCTTGTCCATGTAGGGATTGCTGAAAGAAACCCAATACTCCTCGCGATCTCCCGTATCGAACCCGACGTCGAATTTTTGTCCCAACCCCTGCCAATTGGGATCCTGATAGCCAAGTCCTCCCTGCCATCCGGAGCTGCTCCCATAGCCGATATTGAAGGTTACCCGGCCGGTACGCTTTTCCTCCACCGTAAGTACGAGAATCACCAGGGAGGGATCGTCATTGGGCTCGAACCCCACGCTGACATCCTCGAAATATCCCAGCCCCTGAAGGGTGTTCAGGGATTTCCGAAGGGCTTTGGCGTTGAAGAGATCTCCCTTTTCCAGCTTGAGCCGCCGTTCGATGACGTAGGTTTTGGTTTTCGTGTTCCCCTGGATGATAATGGAATCCACCCGGGGCTCGATGATGGAGACGATAATGTCTCCTCCCTCCACCGCCACATCCGCCACGCGCATAAGCACGTATCCTTCGTCCTGGTATTTCTCCTTGATGCGCTGAAGATCATGCTGAAAAAAGACGCGGTTAAAGACATTCCCCGGAGTGGTAAAGACCACTTCCTTGAGCTGTTCCTCCGTAAAGACCGTGTTGCCCTGAAAACGGACGTTTTCCACCACCGGGTTTTCCCGAATCATGAAAATTACGTCCACTCCATCCGGCCGAGGCTGCATATCCACATCCACCAGGGCGAAAAAGCCGAGACTGTATATGGCCTCCACGTCGTTACGCACCTGTTCCCGGTCGAGAGGATCCCCCGCCCGGGTCTGGATAACGCTGAGGATGTGATCGGAAATCACATGCTCATTACCCTCTATTTGAACCCCCGTAACAAGAGGCCCCGCTCCAAACGCTCCGGAAGCCGTCACCATAAGCAACAGCAACACCAGGCCGCACCATACACTTCGACAAGGTCGCCTCACCCCACAACCAACTCCTTCCAGTCTTTTCCGGCTTTCCCACATATCCCCAGAAGGGGTTTTTCTTTTCCGGAATTACCCTACTCCGTTACAACCTGAATCGCAGAACCTCTGAGAGCACGCTCCCCTACCTGCACAAGGGCCAGAACTTCATCGACTCCCAATCCCTCTTCCGAAGGATTCTCATCTTTTCGGGGGACCGGAGCCTCCCGAAGCGAAACCGTACCGGAAGCCGAAGCATAGGAACGAGGTTCCCCGGAACTATCAGGAACTCTTCCGGCTCCTTCTTCCTGCGAAAAATCCGCCTCGGAAAAACGTATGGCTCCGGCACTCAGGGATTTTCGAAGAGACGTAAGAAGCTCTCTTTCGTCCTTCGTCACGAAAACCGGAATTTTCTGTTCCCTCTCCGCGAGAAAAGGAGGCCGCTCTCCCACGCTGAGGGGAACCGCCATGAGAAAGAGCAGAAAAAGAGCCACTCCGGCCCGGCGAAAGATAATTCCCGCAGAGGAAAGAAAAAGATCTTCTTCGGTTTCCTGAGCCTCCGCACGTTCCCAAATGGCTCGACGGGCCCCTTCAAGATCCGCCTTGGCGGACTCGATCTCCATGAGGGCGGTATGCCACTTCTTCATCCGGCACGCCTCCCGGCATCGATCGATCCACCGCTGTACCCGCTGCAGTTTTCGTTCCATAAGAGCACACTCCCGAGAAAAGAGGATGAGACACTTGTCTTATGGATTTATCCCCTTTCGGGCTCTTTTTGTGGCCCCTCCACTCCCATCCATCGCCGCAATTTCTCCAGAGCCCGCCGCTGAATTCGATAGACATGGCTTACGTCCAGCTGATGCTCCGCAGCGTACTCCTTCGCATGTATTCCACGCAGAAGGAGAGACCGAATCACTTCAGCCTCCCGCTCCTGAAGTTTTTCCATTTCGTGTTCCACCGTAAGAACGAGGTCCAGAGTATCCTGCATATCCTCCGCCCCAAGGGCATATTCCACATCCTCCACGGGAAGCGGGGCCTTTCCCTCCACTCGCTGCAAATAGTTCACCATGCTTCCCCGAAGGCGGTAGACCACATAGGTGCTGAACCGGATGCCCTTTCGGGGATCGTAGTTATCCATGGATTTCAGGAGGGCCATCATGCCTTCCTGTACGAGATCCCCCAAAACGAAATGGGGCACTCCGAACTTCTGAGCAACCCAGAAAACAAGAGGGCGATAGGCAAGAACAAGTTGCTCCCGGGCACATTCATCCCCTTCGGCAAAACGCTCCCAAAGACGGCGCTCCTCCTGGGGAGAGAGCTTTTGTCTTTCTTCCCGGTAATTTTCGTAGGATTTCATGCTACCCCCTCGTATTGTCCCCGTTTTTCGGTTCTTCCATGCTCCGCAAGGCTCCCTTATCTTTCCGGAGAGAGATGGGAATCATCATCATACAGGGAAAGAACCGCTTTTCCCCGAACCCTTTTCACTCCTGTAAGGGAGCAGTTGCGCATGGTCATCTCCCAGAAGGAGCTGTCCTCAAGGCCCAGGATTACCAAAAGAGCCGCCCGGACCACCCCTCCATGGGTCACTGCGAGAACCCGAGAAAAACCGTGTTCTTCGATTTTTTCAAGTCCCTTTTTTACACGAACCTTGAGAGCATCCAGAGACTCCCCTCCCGGAGGAGAAAGAGCTCCGGGATTTTTTCTCCACTGGGAGTAGAGAGAGCCGTAAGAGCTCTCGATCTGCTCCACCGTAAGCCCTTCCCAAAGGCCGAAATCCCATTCCTGAAGCTCCTCCAGAGGTTTGCAAAGAGAATGATCCCGTGAAAAAGCCCCTATAATCCGGGCAGTTTCCCGGGCCCGAAGAAGAGGGCTGTAAAAAATGGCCTCGGGCTTGAACGAGCGAATACGCCTTCCCAGAAGAGAAGCCTGGCTTCTTCCCCGGGAGTTGAGGGGAATGTCGCTCTTCCCCTGGTATCGCCGGAGAGCATTCCATTCCGTCTCTCCATGGCGAGCTAAATAAAGTTCCAGTCTTCAACGCCTCCCCGCATGAGCAAAAACCTCCGAAAGGAGAAAATTCCCGATACGCTAAATATTCCCACATCCCGGAAAGAATGGCAATGGATTCCTTTTTCGAAAAGGAAATTCCCCGCAGGGGATCTTTGGAGCATCTATTTCTTGCGAATCAGCCATAGAGGCAAAACAAGCAGCACCGCTCCCGGGAGGAACCCCAAAGAGCATCCTCCACCACCGCCTCCTCCGGAAACGGTTCCCGTAGGAGTCGGGTTTACCGTAGGAGAAGGGGATACCGAGGGGGAAGGGGTAAGGGTTGCCGCCGCAGGAGAAGGTGTGGGGGTAGGTGTCGCTGTAGGCGGTATAGGAGTTGCCGTCGGCCCCGCCGGGGTCGGAGTGGCAGTGGGACCTCAGCCGAATCCTATGCAGGATGCGTATCCCGAAAGGGGGAAAAGGCATATTCCTCCGAGCAAAAACCCTATGAAAAGTACCCTGAAAATCCTTTTTTTGAATCCGTTCTTCTTAAAAACTGTGGTCATGAAGATGAGTCACCCTTTTTTTTCGAATCTTCCGAAGGTCCTTCGGAGAGATCGAACTCCAGATCGAGATCCAGATCCTCCGCATCGTTCGAGGAAGCCGCCACATTGGCCTGAAGAATTTTCTTCGCTTTCTCCACAACCTCCGGATCCACGTGCTCCAGATCCTCTTTCAATTTTTTCATGCGCTCTTCCGCAAGAGCCATCTCTTTTTCAAAATTTTCCATACGAGAGAGCTCTTTCTCTTTTTCCGTCATCTCTCCGCCTCCCTCTGTACCATTCGCATCTTAGTCTTCGAAAAGATGGAAATACACGGAGTACATTTTACACCATTTCCCGGGAAGCACCTATGCACTTTTTCCGGAAGCCCCCCGGGCAATGAGAGCTCCCGCATAGCCCCCTCCCACGCCGTTATCGATATTCACCACGGTTATTCCGGGAGAACAGGAATTGAGCATGGCAAGAAGCGCCGAAAGTCCTCCGAAGGACGCTCCGTAGCCCGTGCTCGTGGGTATCGCCACCACCGGAGCCATCACGAGCCCGGAGACCACGCTCGGCAGGGCTCCATCCATTCCCGCCACCACCACGAGAGCCGAAGCACGCCGAAGAAGCGGAAGATTGTCCAGAAGCCGGTGAATTCCCGCCACTCCCACGTCGTAAAGCCGGGCGACCTCGCACTCCATGAGAGACGCGGTAAGGGCCGCCTCCTCCGCCACGGGAACATCGCTGCTTCCCGCGGTAATCACCAGGAGTTCTCCTCTTTTTTCCGCAGGCTCTCCCTTTCGGTAAGCCCCCCGGGCTATTTCGGAGTATTCGAGGTTTTCCATAATCTCCCGGAGAAGCCTCACCTGATCGGGAAGAATACGGGAAAAAAGCACCGCTCCCGGACGATCTTTCAAGGCCTCCGCAATGGCACGAAGCTGGGCGGCGCTTTTGCCCGGGGAATAAATGATTTCGGGAAATCCCCGGCGAAGTTCCCGATGGATGTCGAGCTTTACCTCCCCGAGGTCTTCGTAGGGAAAGGATTCCAAAAAAGAGAGAAGGCCGGATTCCGAAAGAGCTCCTTCCCGATATTCCCGGAGACGTTTACGAAGGCTTTCTCTATTCACTCGAAGAATCCTCCTCCAGAAGGGCGGCTATGTCGTCAAACTCCGGCTTCTCCTTGGAGATTCCCGAAGCGGTGGAAATTTTCACCCGGAGAGGATAGGGCTTGCCATCCATAAAAACGGTTTTTTTCTCGATGGTGCGGTCCATGGCAATGCGCTCCACTCTCCAGGAACGCACTCCCAAAGTGGGAGTAAGCGCAAAAATCTGGCGGGTGAGCTCCTCCCGATGCTCTTCCTCCGCAAGCACCCGGAGAAGAAAGAAGGGGCGTCCCTTCTTGCCGATTGCCTGGGAAAGATGCACCTCCGGAGCCAAAGCCCGGAGTTTTTCCAGAGCATATCCCATCTCCTCCCCCGTGGCGTCATCGATACCTGTTTCCAGAATCCAGAGTCCCTGGGGCTCCCGGCGCACCAGGGTTCCCCGGAGCACGTTGGGAACGTCGAAATCCTTGGTTCCCGCTCCGTATCCCACGCGCAGGGGCGTCATCGAAGGAAGCTGGGGGTAGAAGGTCCCTCGGGAAAGAAGCAATGCCACCCCCGTAGGAGTGGCGATCTCCTCCTCCACGGGGCCTCCTTGGAAAGGGATTTCCCCTCTGGCGAGAAGGGCCGCCACCGCCGGAACCGGAACGGGGAGAAGTCCGTGAGCACAACGCACATGGCCTCCTCCTACCCGAAGGGGAGTACTCCCCATGGAAGGATATCCCAAATCTTCGAGAAGCAGAAAAAAACCGAGCAAATCCAGAATGGTATCCGCGCTCGCCGCCTCGTGGAGGTGTACCTCTTCGACGGTGGCACCGTGAACCTGGGCCTCCGCCGCCAGGAGAAGATCCAATGCGTGCAGGGCATCTTCCAGCACTCTTTCGGAGGCTCCGCAAAGAGAGGCGGTCCGCTCCATAAGATCTTTCATGGCTCTTCCGGTTCTTCCGTGAGGAGGAGCATAATCCTTCACCGCCACCCGGGTAGAGCAAATCCCCTTTTTGCTGATCTTCTCTACCGAGAGATCGATCTCCTCCTCCAGGGAACGAAGAGTTTCTCGCATTCCCTCCAATAACGCCGGATCGGCTCCGAGATCCACGAGACAACCCAACAGCATGTCTCCGCTTACCCCGCAATGGGGTTCAAAAACGATCATTCTTTCTCCTCCGTAATCCTCTTCGGGAAATTCCGACAGGGGGCTCGGAAACGTGCCTCCGCCGGGATTTCCCGAAAAAGTCGCTGTGTCCAGGTTTTTTATTTTTTCCGGCGGATTACCAGGGCATCTCCCGCAATCGCTCCCTCTCCTCGGGGAAGCACGAAAACAGGATTGATATCCAGCTCCTGGAGATCCTCTTCTATCCAGGCAAGCCGGGAAGCGGCACTCACCACTTTCGCCAGGGCCTCCACGTCGAGAGGCCCCTGCTTGCGAACCCCGAAAAGGAAGGGAGCTCCCTTGATCTGACGGATCATCTCCAGAGCCTCTTCCTCGGAAACAGGTCCCCGGCGAAGAGCGATATCCCGCAACACTTCCACGTAAATGCCTCCGAGCCCTACCGCCACCATGGGGCCGAAGGTGGTATCCCTTTTCACGCCCACGATACACTCCAAGCCACCCCGTACCATCTGCTGCACCAGGAAGCCCTGGATTCTCGCCTCGGGATTCGAGGATTTCGCGTTTTCCCGCACCTTTTTATAGGCTCCCCGCATTTCATCGAGGGAGGTGATATTGAGAGCGATACATCCCGCTTCCGTTTTATGAAGAATATCCGGAGACATCACCTTGAGCGCCACGGGATAGCCAATTTCTTCGGCGGCGTCGAAGGTCTCTTCCATGCTCTGGCAGAGGATCTCCCGGGTGACCGGAATGTCGTAGAGTCCGAGAAGGCGCTTGGCATCGTACTCCGTCATCTCCTGGGGGAAAGCGGGGAGTTCCGGAGAACCCTCGGGATGATGGGGAGCCTCGCAGAGTCCCTTTTCACAGGCACAGTGAGCGCTCCAGGAGGCAAGAGCCTTCACCGCCTTGGCGCATCGCCGGAGACTCTGGTAAAAGGGGATGCCCCTTTGACGAAGCATGCCGAAAAATTCTCCTCCGTGCTCCTGATCCATGAGCCATGTCACGGCCTGGGGGATGTCGTTTCGGCCGTACCGGGAACGGATAACCTCCGCCATGGTTTTTCCGGAATCCCCCACGATCATGGAAACCGCATTGATGACAAGATCCACCTCGCCGCTGTCCAATACCGTATCGAGGACTTTTTCGAACCCTCCGGGATCGTTGGAAATCTGCACGGTCATATCCACGGGATTCCGGGGAGAACCGAAATCCGGAATATGCCGGGCAATGGCCTGCCGGGTGGTTTCGGAAAAAGCGGGGATCTCCATGCCAAGGTCGTGAAGGCTATCCGCAAGAACGATTCCCGCTCCTCCGGAGGTGGTGAGAATCGCCACACGGTTTCCTCCGGTACGCTCCCGGGCACCGAAAATCTGTCCGTAGCCGGTAATATCGTCCACGTCTTCCATGGGAAGCACGCAATACTGTTTGAAAATGGCGTTCCATACCGCTTCGTCCCCCGTAAGGGCTGCGGTGTGGCTCTGGGCCGCCGCCTGGGCGGAGGGGCTGCGCCCCGCCTTGAGCACCGCCACGGGGATATCCCTAAGCCGAGCCTGGCGAACCAGTTCCAGGAAACGCTCGCCGTCGTTGTATCCTTCGAGATAGATCATGAGAAGCCGTACTTCGGGGTCTGAAATGACGTAATGCGCGCAATCCACCACGTCGAGATCCGACTGGTTTCCCGTGGTGACGATATAGCGAAATCCCACGCCGTTTTCCCGGCCCAGGGTGTAGGAGGAAAAACCGAAGGCCCCGCTCTGGGAGATAAAAGCCACGTGCCCGGGAGAGGGAATTTCCGCCTGGTGGAGAGCCCCCGTAAAGGTAAGAGGTATGCGATCCACCAAGTTCAGAAGTCCCTGACAGTTGGGGCCCAGGATCCGCATGCCTCCCTCCCGGGCTATGGCGAGAAGTTCCTCCTGGCTATCCTCCTGCTCGGATTCCGCAAAACCCGAGGAATAGATGATAGCGTAGGGAATTCCCTTGGCTACGCACTCCCGGAGAATATTCGGAACCAGGGCGGCCCGAACCATGATCAGGGCCACGTCGGGGGCCTCCGGAAGGGAGGTCACGTCGGGATAGCAGGCATATCCTCCGATCTCCTCGTATTTGGGATTGACGGGATACACCTTGCCGGAATAGCCAAAGGTTTTGAGATATCCCAGAGATCGGCCGGAAACGCTTTCCAGATTTCCGGAAGCTCCGATAACCGCCACGCTCCGGGGGGCAAACATGCGCTGCAAGTCGTTTTTTTTCTCCATTACTCATACCCTCCTTGTTTTCTCATGCTTCGATTCACCGCGAAAGCTCGCAAAAGGATCTAGAAGATCTTCAGCAAATGCTGCAGAAAGGTGGTAAAAAGCACCATGCAGAGAATGGCCACGGGATAGGTTCCTCCATATCCCGCCGCACAATCTTCGGTTCCCGTGGCATCGATGGCCGCCCCGAGACCGGGGGTGCTCGTCATGGCCCCGCTGATGGCTCCCGCCAGAAGAATCCAGTTCATCTTCCACACTTTACGCCCCAGGAAATATCCGAAAAGGATGCCCGCCGCCCCGGACCCCAAACCGATGAGAGCCAACAGCACGCCGTGGCTTTGAAAGGCCACGACCGCCTCTTCCCCCGCCCGGATTCCCGCAGCGGCGAGAAAAAAGAGGAGCGAAAACTCCCGAAGCGTTTTGAGGCATCCCGCACCGGAGCGAAAATCGAAGGGGCCGAAACGCCCCAAAGCTCCGAGAAAAAGGGCCATGAGAAGGGTTCCTCCGGAAGTCCCTACCCCCACATGCCCGAAGGGCCCCAGGGGAATGGAAATTTTTCCCAGGAGAATCCCCGCCACAAGGCAGAAGGCGAAAGAAAGGAGGCTGAGAGGGAGACAGGCGTCTTTTTCTTCGGAAGAGCTCTTTTCTCCTCCTGGATGGAGCTGGGCTCCCAGGGCCCGGCGCTCCTGCTCCACATCGATGCCAAAAAGATGGGGCGCTCCCTGAACGAAGAGCACCACCGCAAGAACGCCGAAGGGATAGGCCACGGAGAAGCCCGCCGCCACGAGAGGATTGCCTCCGGAAAGCTCCAGGGCCGCTCCGAGGCCGGGAGAACTCGTATAGGCTCCCACGTAGGCCCCTGCGAGCATTTCCGGAGTGGCGGAGCCCACGAAAGATCCCAGCAGAAAAGTGGTCAATGCTCCCATTCCGGTAACCCCTACCGCGAGAGCCACGAATTTCATGCCATACCGCCGGAGCACTCCCAGGATATCCCGGGCCGCCAGAAGCCCCACGGAAGCCACGAAAATCACGAGATTCCAGTCGAAAAAAGGCTTGGGTACATCCCCTCCCAAAGCTCCTATGGCAAGCCCCGTAAAAAGGGCTCCCGAAGAGCCCAGGCTCATCCCTCCCACACGGATCTTCCCCAGGGCGATTCCCGAAAAAACCGCCAGGGCCAGCAAAAAAACGCTTTGGTTTCCCAGGGACTGCAAAAAGGACACGGTTTTTCCTCCTCCCTCGGCCCTTCCGGGCCCTCTCTCTCCAAAAACCGGTATGCCAGGGTAAAACCCTTTTATCTTTTTCTGCTTCTGTGTTTATCGTCCCTTGATTTTATAAACTAGCTCCCGAAACAAACCGTTGATGCTCTGTACGAAACGTCGGGCTTCCTCCCGCACTCGATAGGGATCTCTTCGATAGAGGAACCATACGAAGGCTCCAAGCCCCAGGGCAAGCAGCATGCTTCCCCAGGAGGTAGTAAAAAGGACGGCTCCGAGAAGCCCCACCGCTATGCCCGCTATAAAACGACCCAAATCCGGCCCCTCCTTTCGCTCATTCTCTGGACTCTATCCTTTTCTCCATTCCGGATCTTTCCGGAGAAAAGGCTTTGAATTTCCATGCATCCCGCGCTATCAATTCCGATTGATAACCTCCAGCATTTCCCGAAGCACCTTTTCCGCCTCTTCGTAGGGAACCTGGCAGGTTCCCACCCGGAAATGCCCGCCTCCTCCGTAACGCAGCAAAAGCTTTCCCACGTCGACTCCCGAAGTACGGTTCAGGATGCTGTGCCCCACGGAAAAAACGCAGAACTCCCGGTTTTTTCCGTCGAAAACCCGAAGAGATATGTTCTGATCCGGAAAAAGAGCGTAGATGACATGCCGGTTTCCGGGGATGTGTTCGTCGGTTCCCCGAAGATCCGTTATGATGGCATTGCCCTCCGCCCGGGAATGCTTTCGCATATAGTCCTCGAAGGGTTTCTGATGCTCCCGGTAACGGAGAATCCGCTCCTGCACGTCGGGCAATTCGAGAATCGCCTCGATATTCTGATAGCGCAGATGCTCCACCAGTTCTTCCATGAGGCTGTAGTTGCTTATGCGGTATTCCTTGTGGTATCCCAGCCCGGTACGGGGGTCCATGATAAAGGAGAGAAGCACCCAACCCTTAGGATTCAGGATTTCCTCCCGGGTGAACTGGGCGCTGTCGCATTTGTCCGCCCAGGAAATCATGGAACGGAATCTTCCCAGCGTCCCCGTATCGCCTCCGTAATATTCGTAAACCACCCGGGCGCAGCTTGGAGCAGGCCAGGAGGAACCTTCGAAGGCATGCTCCTTCATGAGTCCCCGCTCCTCCTCGCTGGTGTGATGATCGAACCACATGCCGCAACCAGGCACGAAGGGGATATTCACCAGCATATCTTCGGAAGAAACCTCCACCTTGCCGTCCTGAATATCCTTGGGATGCACGTATTTGATCTCTTCGTAAAGTCCGAGCTCCTTGAGCAGCACCGCACACATGAGCCCGTCGAAATCGGATCGGGTAAGCAAACGCATGGTTATCACTCCTTAGGCATGGTCTCTGCGAAACTACTCTCGCTCTCCGAAAAATCTTTCCTGAAAAGCCTGGAGACATTGTCGCACATCCTCCGCGGTTTGCAACGTCAGGGCCTCCTTCGCAAGCTCCCCGCATTGATCCGTCGAGAGTTCGAGAAGCCGCTCCTTCACCCGGGGAATTTTGACGGGAGTCATGGAAAACTCGGTAAATCCAAGCCCCAGCAGAAGAGGGAGCGCCAGGGGATCCCCCGCCATTTCGCCGCACATCCCCAGGTCCTTTCCCTTTCGCTCCGCCACCTGGCCGAGCATGTGAAGCAAGCGGAGTACTCCGGGATGGCAGGGATCGTACAGATAGGAGAGGCGGCTGTTCAGCCGATCGCAGGCTAGAGTGTACTGGGTAAGATCGTTGGTACCCACGGAGAAAAAGTCCACCTCCTCCGCCAGATCCTCCGCCATGGCCACCGCCGCAGGGGTTTCCACCATAATACCGATCTTCTCGGGAAAAGCCCAGGGGATTCCTTTTCTATCAAGTTCTTCGCCGCAGGATCGAAGGATCTCCTTCGCCGCCCGGACCTCCTCCACTCCCGTAATCATGGGAAACATCAGCCAGAGATTGCCCGAGGGAGCCGCCCGCAGAAGAGCTCTCAGCTGGGTACCGAAGAGCTCCCTGTCCTCCAGGCAGATGCGTATGGCCCGGTACCCGAGAAAGGGATTGGCTTCCTCTCCGGTTTTGCGCTTGATGAAGGGGATGTCCTTATCCCCTCCGGCATCGAGAGTACGGATCACCACGGGAAAGGGAGCGAGTTCTTCGAGGACCTGAACATATTTACGGTACTGAAATTCCTCCTCCGGCGGCTCCTGGCACCCCATAAAGAGAAACTCCGTACGGAAAAGACCGATGCCGGTTCCTCCGAACCGGGAAATATCTCCGGCCTTCTCGGGAGAAGCCACGTTGCCCCAGAGAGCGAGAGTTTTTCCATCCCGGGTCACCGCTTTCACCTGCCGAAGGCTCTCGAGGCGGGCTTCTTGTTCCTTCCAGAGCCGGGCTTTTTTTCGAAAAGCCTCGAGCTCCCGGGGAGAGGGGTCGATCAGCACTTCCCCCTCTTCCGCGGCAAGGCAAAGGTACGCCTCCGGAGGAATACGATTGTCCAGCTCCTTTATTCCCGAAATTGCGGGAATTCCCAAGGATTGCGCCACCAGGGCGGTATGGCTCGTAACTCCTCCCTGCTCGGTAAGAATACCCCGAATCACCGAGGGGTCCAGAGCCACCGCCTCCGAAGGAGGCAGATCCGAAGTTACGAGAATTCTCGGCCGGGTATCCTTCAGAAAGACCGCATCCTCTTCTCCGAGAAGATTGCGGTAAAGCCGCCGCCCCACATCCAGCACATCCGCTCCCCGCTCCCGAAGATAGGGATCCGGAAGAGCCTCGAAAACCGCCGCCACTTCCCGGGAGGCGTGAAAAACCGCATTTGCTGCGGATTCCCCCGAAGCGATGCGTTCCCGGATTTTCTGCGAAAAAACGGGATCCCGCAACATGAGGCCATGGGCTTCCAAAATGGCGGCCTTTTCCTCTCCGAGATTCTGTATTGCCTTTTCCCGGAGTATTTCGAGCTGTTTGCCCGTCTTCTGCATGGCCGCTTCAAGGCGTTCCAACTCCAAAGATTCTTCGAGAGAAGGGTGTTCCTCTTCCGAAAGCTCCCGAAAAACTGCAGGAGAAATCAGCAAGGGCCACCCTTCCGCAAATCCCGGAGAAAGAGGCAGTCCTCCCTTCAATCGCTGCATCGCAAATTCCCCCTTATGTCACCAGGCATCTTCATGCCATGGCACAGATCATATTGGCCGAGGCGGAATTTTCGAAAAAGGCCGCCCCGTTTCTTCCCGAGATACCATTATACGGGAATACACAAAAAAAGCCCCCGAAAGGGGGCGAAAAAACTTGTCACGCCATGGCCAATTTCTGCTATGCCTCGGAATCTTCCAAGATTTTTCGAAGATCCTTGAGAACTTCCTGGGCATTGCTTCCTTCGGCCCGGAGCAAAACCGAGGCACCCTTTTCGATACCCATGCCCATGATGGAGAGGATGCTTTTGGCATCCCCCTTTTTCTCGCCCGCCACCACCTCCACCGAGCCTTCACAGGTCGAAGCCTTCTGCACGAAAAGTGCCGCCGGACGGGCATGAAGCCCGTGAGGATTCAGCACGGTTACGGTTATTTCCGCCATGTTCCAAACACCTTCCTCTTTTGATCTCGTTCACATACTTTTTCAAAAAATTCCCCGGGAGTTTCGGATTCCGAAAAAAATATCAGTAATTTTCATGGGTTTCGAGAATGCGGATGATGGCGCGGTCCGTATCCTTCATGCCCTCGGTGGAAAAATATCCCTGATCATCCGCAGTCACCCGCATAACCGGGTCCACAAGCCCCTGGGGAGTATCCACGGTGCTTCCTTCGAGAGCCATGAGAGCCGCCAGGTAGGCTTCGCAGGAAGCGGTACCCACCTTAAGGGCACAACTCTCCTTGGCACCATCGCACACAAGCCCCGAAAGGTTTGCCAGCATAAGCTTCATAGCCCCCGCGATCTGTTCGGGAGTTCCTCCTAAAAGCCAGGCGATTCCCGCAGCGGCACCGGAGCCCGCCGCCACCGCGCAGCCGCAGATAGGACTCAGAATTCCCGTCCGGACCTTGACGTAGCTCGTGGAAAGGTGGCTTATGCAGAGGGCCTTGGCCACGTCCCGGGAGCTTTTTCCCAAGGCTTCCCCCGCCACCGCAATGGGAAGAATGGCGGTAATGCCGTGATTGCCGCTTCCAGCGCTGCTCATAACCGCTTTTTTCGCTCCCGCCATGCGGGCCTCGGAAGCGGCAATGGAGTAGAGCCTGATTTTGGCGAGAAGATCGTCGGAAATTTTCTTTTTTTCGAGAAGAATCTTGAAATGCTTCACGAGATGCAGCCGGGATTCCAGATTTTCCTGAAGGCCGAACTCCGCCGCTTCGAGATTCATCTTCACGCCCTGGAGAAGATGGGCCTCATCCTCCTCGTCCAGAGCATCCGCAAGAGAAAGCACTTCTTCATAGTTCATCTGTCTCAAAACCTTGCGATATTCCGGCTCTTCCGCAGTTGAAGAGGATCGCGCTCCCGGGGAGGCCGCAAAAATTTCTTCTCCGTTCCTGGTAACCTGAAGGATTTGCGAATGACCTCCTTCGATGAGACATGCCGCTCTTCCCGAAGATTGGGAGACCGAAGCCCACACATAGACTCCGGTGCGGTCGTAATCGCAAGCAAGATCCACGCCTCCGGCGACCACGATCTTCCGCGCCTTTTCGAGATCCTCCGGGGTGCTGTCCTTGAGAACCTCCAGGCTGTACTCCGAATGCCCGCAAACGTAGCCAAGAGCCGCAGCGAGAATGTTGCCCCGGGCTCCTTCCGCTCCGGGAATTCCCACATCCAAACCGTTCTTGTAAATATTAGGGCTCACTTTTACCGAAATCCGGGGCTGATCCTCCGCCTCTCCCAGAGCTTCCCGGGCCCGGGCCACTGCCAGGGCCACCGCTCCGGGCTCGGTACAGCCCAGAGCGGGTTTCACTTCCTTTTCAAGAAAGACTTTCAAATCGAACATGGAATCTCCACCCTTCCAGCTTCGCCATGTATCTTTTCGTTATCATTTCCCTCAGAAACCATGCCTGGTTTCGCACTGAAAAATATTTTCCCGGAAATTCGTCAGAATAGCAAGAGTTCTTCCACAATCTTCCATACTAGCAAAGGAACGTCACAAAAATTTCCCCAAAGAGGCTACAAGAGCTTTTTCAAGATTTTTGACTTCCGCTTTCGGAAGGTATCCGTAAATCCACCACCCGACGGATTTTTCCGGTCCGCGAAACTCTCTCGATTCCTCCGGGACGTTCCAGGAGCACCTCCAGCTCCTCCACTCCGTTGGCCTCCCACCCTCGGGAAAAAAGGGGCACCTGATCCTTGAGTTTTTTTCGAAGAGCCGAAGCGAGCTCTGCGGCGCTCTTTTCTTCGAGAGGTTTTTTGGTTTCCACATGAAAGAGAAAATGAAGCTTTTTCCCCCGGGGCTCCAATACGAGCTGCATTATGCCGGAAAGCTCCGGAAATTGCCGGAAAACCTCCTCCGCCTCGGACATCTGGAATTGATCGAAGTTCAACCGCACCAGATCATCGCTCCGGGAAAGAAGCCGGAATTTTGGAGCAGAGCTTCCACAGGGACAGGGCTCCTCCACCCATTCGATCAAATCCCCCACACGAGCCCGGAGAATGGGATGATAAAAACGCTCCAGCACCGTTACAAGGGCGTTGCCGTCCTCTTCCCTTTCGAGATAGCACCAATCTTCCAGCACGTGGTGCTCCGTTCCTTCGCAATGAGCACACTGCCATCCGATGGGGCCGGTTTCCACCGCCGCATATCCCGCGGAGCCGATGCGAGGATTGTTCCAGATACGCCGGATTTCCTCCTGCTGCGAGTGGGAGATGTGATTTCCCGCATAGAGCACCGTATCAAAGGAAAGTTCTCGTTGTTGCCGTTCCCCCGCCTCCGCCAGGGCCGCGAGAATGGGAGGAACGCTGATGAGCACGTTGGGGCGGAAAAGGGAAAGATAATCCAGGGTTTCTTCGATGGATTGGTTTGCGGTAACCGGAAGGATCCGGCAGGGGAAAAGCTCCAGAGTCCGGTTGAGCACCAAATATCCCGTCCAGAAAGCTCCCGCCCGAAAGCAGTTGGCCACCACGTCCTCCGGCCCGAGATGAAGATGATCGAAACAGCGTTTCTGAGCACGTACACCTTTTTCAAGCTCCTCCGGGGTGTAACAGACGTAAGAGGGGGAACCCGTGGTTCCTCCTGCAGAAAAGACATAATGTCCCTGAAAGGGGGAGGTAAGCATTTCCTCCGAAAGGTGCACGCTCTTGCTTCGAAGTTCTTCCTTTTCCAAGGGAGGAAAGAGAGCATACTCTTGGAGGGAGGTTATTTTTTCCGGCAATCCTTTGTATTTTTTTCGATAGAAGGGAGCTCGCCGAGCCTTGGCGAGAAGATAATCAAGACGTTTAAGAAGAGGCACATTTTTTCTGGCTACAGCCATAACCGAATACTCCTTTCAGCGAAAGACCTTCGGGGGCCCTTCGGAATCTCAGGACTTCCGGCGCAGATCCGCCTCGGGATCCATGGAACGGATATAGGCAAGGAGATCCTTTCCCAAGGGATCTTCGCATTGGATCTCCTCGTAGTTCAGGAGAACGTCGTGAAGATACTGGAGCACCAGCCAATCTTTTCCCGAAGAGCCCGGCAGAATACCTCCGAAGAAAAATCCCTGCTCCTCCGCCTTGGAACAGAAAAAAGCGGTTTCCTCCTTCCAGAGCGGAAGATAGAGATATATCCCCGCAAAACCTTCGTAACAAAGGCCCCGGAAAGCACGCCGGAGCTCCCGCTCCGTATCTTGCCCGTAACGGGTAAGCCAGATATCTCCGCTTTTATGCTGCATATCCGCCGTCACCTGAAGCTCCGTACGCCCCTCGAAACGATTCTCGTTCTCCCGAGTTCCGCAGAACTCCGCAACCTCCAGGGGCACTCCAAGATGTGCATAGATCCGGCGGAGCATCTTCTCATGCTGCGGAGGCAGGACGAAACGCCGGGGGGCGGGAGACGCATCCAAAAAACGGAATGAGAGAAGAAGGCTCAAGCGCTGACGCTCCTCTTCATCGATTTTCCGAAACCGGGTTATGCCAATTTTCCCCACCAGAAGAGCGCAATCCCCGAAACCATCCCGGTGAACGGGTTTCTGGGAATACGTATGAACGGTAACGGATTCCACGAAAACCCCCTCGAGATTTTCCTTGCGGGCCTCTTCCTGCAGAACCCGGGAAAAACGCCCGAGACAGCCGAGCCCTCGAAAACGGGGATTCACGAAGGCGGCTCCCATCTCGGCAATTCCCGAGTCCCCGGGAGGAAAGGAGAGCCAGGCATGTCCCATGATTTCACCTTTCCCGGTAACCGCCACGAAGGAGCGTACCTTACCCCGGGCATTCAGCTCTCTCACGCGCTCGGGATAATAGACGTGTTCACAGTAGGAGTAGCCGTAGGCGCTCCAGGCACAGCGTGAAACTTCCAGAGCCTCCTCGGGCTGCATGGAACGGATCTCCCAGCTTTTCGGCAAGGCTCTTTCCGTATTTCCGGGCTCCGAAGGAGCCGGCACATTTCCCGAGGGAACCTCCGTCTTTACCGGAGAAAAGCGATACCGGACAAGGCGCACCTCTCTTCCCTGAATTCCTCGATTTTCAAAAACGAGCTCATCCATAAAGCTCCGTACGAGAAAAATGCGAAGCCCCGGAACATTTTCCTCCTTCCGGGAAGAAGAGGGGTCGTAAACCGGAAGAGAATCGGTATCCACGGGAATTCCCCGATCCCGAAAAAGCACTTCCATTCCCAGGGGAGCGTCCCGGAGCAGCACCGTTACCGCCCCCTCCTCGTCGCTCCCCTCGAGAAGCCCGCTGAAAACCTCTTCCGCCGCCAGCTCGTAATAGCTCTGTTCTTTGAGGGAATACCCCCGGCTTCGAGCACCTTTCCGAACAAAAACGGCTGCCATTTCTATCCACTCGGTTTTTGCAGGAACCGTGAGGGACAACTTCGGGAATTCCCGAAATTCCATGGAAAAGCCCTCCTTCATCACTACCACGAATAGATTCCGCTCCGGAGATCAGACCCCGAGAAAGCCAAGCCACAAAGGAAGCGTGATTACGGAAACCAGGGTGGTGGTAGCCACAATTTCCGCAGCATACTGCGCATCCATCCCCATTCCCTCGGCGAGGGGAAAGTTATTGATCGCCGCAGGCAGAGCCGCAAGGAGCACCAGGGTGTGCTCCATCATCGCAGGCAGGGGGAACAACCTGCAGAGAAGCCATACTACTCCAGGATGAACCACCAGCTTCATTCCTACGTCCTGCCAGCTATGAGCAAGCCCCTTGAGGAGCATTTCCGGATGCAAAGACGCCCCGAGGGCAAGAAGGGCCATGCCGCTGGCGCTGTTGCCGAGAATTCTCATGCTCATTTCGAGATCCCTGGGGAGCTCTCCGGAAAAAAGGGATCCCAGGGCCATTCCCCCGAGACAGGAGAGTACCAGGGGGTTTTTGAGCACCTTCAAAAAGGTCTTTCCCAGGGAAGCGAAAGAGAGTTTTCCTGAGAAGGCGGATTCTCCCCAGGCGATGGAAATCACCATATAGCCCGCCATGCCGAAGGCGAGAAAGAGGGAGTACACCTCCATCCCCGCATCCCCCAAAGCCATGGTGATAACCGGTATGCCCATAAAGACGTTGTTCGAGCGGGTGGAAACCAGCACGGAAACTCCCAGGCGTTTTTTGGGAAGCCGCTGTATTCCTCCAATAATCCATGCCAGAGGAGGAACCAGGAAAAAACTTCCGTAGAGAACCAGGAGAAACTCCCGGGGAACATGGGCTCCGGCTCCCATAAGATAGGTGCTGCGAAAGAGAATGGCGGGATTGATAACCCAGAAGAGAAGGAGATTCAATTTCGTACATACCTCGGGGGTAAGCACATTCTTCCGGCGAGCTGCGTATCCGATGGCCATAATGCAAATGAGAGGAAAAACGAGATGGATGCCGTTCAAAGAGAATCCGTCCTTTCCGTTCCTGGAAGAAACAGGTACACTATAACAGGGTTTTCTTCTCTTCGCAGCGGCTTTCCATAAAGAATTATCCCTTATTTTTCGGCACCTCTTCCGGAAGAGAGGAGAATCCCATATCAGAAATCGATCGAGGAGGGACAATTCATGATGCAGATTCCGGAACACATTTTTCGGGAGTATGACATTCGGGGCATTGCGGACAGCGAACTGACACCCCCCGTGGTGGAAGCCATCGGCAAGGCCTATGGAACCTGGCTGCGGCAGCAGAATATAACCAAAGCCGTGGTGGGAGGAGATATCCGGATCTCCACCCCCCGAATCATGGAAAACGTCACTTCGGGGCTGCGCTCCGTGGGAGTGAACGTTACTACCATAGGAAGGGTGACCACCCCCGCTTTCTACTGGAGCATGATCCACCTGGAAAACCCAGGAGGAGTGATGGTGACGGGAAGCCATAATCCCAAAGAGATGAACGGTCTCAAACTTGGCATAGGCAAGGTAACCCTCTACGGAGAACAGATTCAGGAAGTTCTCCGGATCATCCGGGAAAAAGCCTTTTTCGATTCCTTTCGAGAGGGGACCCTGGAAAATCGGGAGACCTGCAAGGCCTACCTCGAAATGCTGGCCTCCAAACTCCAGTTCGGCCCCCGGCGGCTGAAAGTGGTGGGAGATGCGGGGAACGGCGCCGCCGCTCTTTTGATGAACGACTTTTTCACCAAGCTCCCCTGCGACTTCATTCCTCTTTTCGACACTCCGGACGGAACCTTTCCAAACCATCATCCGGACCCCACGGTGCGAAAAAATTTAGTGACCCTCATCGAAAAGGTACGCCAGGAGGGGGCAGATTTCGGCGTAGGCTTCGACGGCGATGCGGATAGAATCGGCGTGGTGGACGATCAGGGAGAGGTTATCTGGGGGGATACCCTCATGGCCCTCTACTGGGAGGAGATTCTCGCCAAACACCCCGGAGCGGAAGCCATCATAGAGGTAAAATGCTCCCAGGCCCTGGTGGATGAGGTGGAGCGCATGGGAGGCAAGCCGGTATTCTGGAAATCCGGGCATTCTCTCATCAAGGCGAAGATGAAGGAAATTCAGGCCCTTTTCGCCGGAGAAGTTTCAGGACACATGTTCTTCGCAGATGAATATTTCGGTTTCGACGACTCCTTCTACGCTGCGGGAAGGCTCATGCGCATTCTTTCGAACCGGGAGGAAAAGCTTTCCCAGATGGTAGCCCGGATCCCCACATACTTCAGCACTGCGGAGACCCGCTTCCCCTGCCCGGATGCCACGAAATTCCACGTGGTGGAAAAGGTCAAGGAAAGCGCCCTCCGGGATTACGACGCCATCACCGTGGACGGAGTACGGATTCTCTATCCTAACGGATGGGGGCTCCTCCGGGCATCCAATACCCAGCCGGTGCTGGTAGCCCGGGTGGAGGGACGTACGGAAGAAGATTTCGTTCAATACCGGGAAGATATGCAACGGCGCATCGTGGAAGCTGGAGCGGACCCCTTCGAATGGACCTACTGATCCGCCTTTTTCTTCCGTAAATCAAGTGAAACAACATCGTGAAGGGGCGCCTCGTTCAAGGCACCCCTTCACTCTTTTTACGGCATTACGAAAAGACAGGCTTTTCAAATTTAGGAATCCGCAGATCCCTTGGAACGATCCTGAAGAACCGGCTTTCCGTCGATCTGCCCTTCTCCCTCTTTGGGAACCCCGGGAGCTCCGTAACGCTGATGATCGTATTCCCGGGTTTCCTTGGCCAGTACCAGCATGAACGTTCCGTCCTGGTTTTTCAAAAGCCGGTACTCCAGATGCTCCGCCACCAGGGGGTTATCGTTGGGTACGCTTCGGGTTCCGGGATCGATGCTGTCCGAAAGAAGATAGACCGCTCCGGAAGAGGGAACTCCTTTTTCGGGAATATCCTCGAATTTCAGGGCCTTGAATCCCGTATGCTGGTTATAGAGATACCGGGGAACGCAGAAAATACGGTACCGATTGAACTTGTATCCCTTGGAAAGGTATTCCCCCGCAAGGATTTCCCGAACCTCCGGCTCTTGGAGCATGGGGCCCGTGATGTAGGCCACCAGGGCTACTTCGGGAAAATCCTGGGCATTCACCACGGAGATATACCGCGCCACGTTATGGGAGTTCCTAGGGAGTACATCCGCACACGCAAGCCCCGCTCCCAAAAAGATTGCCGTCATAACGAGAAGAACAACAATTGAACTCATATTCTTTCGCATAAACCTCTCCTCCTTTTTTTCTCTTCCCTTTCTTTTTTCCCGGAACACGGTCATCCGGAAAATCTCGGGGTTTCTCCATACTGCATTTCTCCTACGCCCTCATGATACAATTGTTCTTGCAGGACAGCAACAGAACAATGTCACCCCTTTGTCTCAAAAAAGAAACGGAGGGTGCGCTTCCATCCTTTACAGGAGGTGGTACTATGATGCTCTATCGACGTATACCGGGAGATAACCGGGATCTCTCGATTCTCGGTTTCGGTTGCATGCGGCTTCCTCTTACCGAAGAGGGAACCATCCACGAATCCCTGGCGGAGGAGATGCTCTTTTCTGCCATAGACGGAGGCATCAATTACGTGGACACCGCATGGCCCTATCATAACGGAGCCAGCGAACCCTTTGTGGGCAAAGCCCTGGAAGGGGAATACCGGAAAAAAGTTTTTCTTGCCACCAAGCTTCCTCTCTGGGAAATAGAAGCTCCTCAGGATATGGAGAAAATCTTGGAGCAGCAGCTCCAACGACTCCGCACTGATCATATCGATTTCTATCTTCTCCACAACTTCAACGAACAGCGATGGGAACACATGAAAAAAATGGGCTTCGAAAAATTTCTTCAAAAAGCCCAGGAGCAAAACATTATCCGCAAGGTAGGTTTCTCTTTCCACGACCAGCTCCCTCTCTTTAAAACCATAGTGGACTCCTATCCCTGGGATTTCTGCCAGATTCAGTACAATTATCTGGATAGGAACTACCAGGCGGGCACCGAGGGGCTTCTCTACGCAGCTTCCAAAAAACTGGGTGTCATCGTTATGGAACCTCTTCGGGGAGGTAAAATCGTCCAGAACGTTCCTCCCGCAATTCAGGAAATCTGGAATCGTGCGGCCATTCCGCGGAGCCCTGCGGAATGGGGATTACGGTGGCTCTGGAACATTCCGGAGATCACCCTGGTGCTCAGCGGCATGAGCACCCCGGAACAGGTGAGGGAAAACCTGGAGATCGCGTCCCGAGGCCTCCCCGAAAGCCTTGAAAAAGAGGAACTGGAGCTCGTAGATGCGGCAGCCCGGGAATATACCCAACGCATGATCTACCCCTGCACATCCTGTGGATACTGTCTTCCCTGCCCCCAGGGAGTACGTATTCCCGAATGCCTGAACCACTATAACAGCGCCTTCATGTTCGACGATCTTCCGAGAGCCCGCTTTACCTACCGGGCCATGCTGGATGTAGAAAATAGGGCTTCCGCATGCATCAACTGCGGTGCCTGCCTCCCGAAATGCCCCCAGCACATCTCCATTCCCCAAGCCCTTGCGAAGGTTCGGGAACTTTTAGAAGAGTAAGTTCCGGGAAAAATATGCGAAGAACCCCGGGAGTCTTCTATGGAGGACTCCCGGGGTTCTTCGCATAGGAAATAAACGGAAAAAGGGGCTCACACTCCTGAAACCGCAGGCTCCTGAAGTGAACGTTTTTTGGCACATCCCAGAACCTTGTGAACGAAAAGTTCCGTTCCCTCGTTGTGAAGATCCACAAAGCGGTATTCTTCCTGGGAAACATCATCGGCCTCCAGCTGAAGCAGCACCTGAGGGCGAAAAAGATCTTTTTCCCGGATTCCCACCACCACGCCTATGGAGCCATCGTTCAGTTCCACGATGGACCCCGGAGGATAGAGCCCTATGGAGCTCAAAAGAAGGCGAACGATCCCCTTTTCGAAATGGGTTCCGGTGTTTTCGATGATAACCTGAAGAGCCCGGGCATTGTGATAAGCACCCTTGTAAACTCTAGTGGTGGTGAGAGCATCGAACACATCCGCCACGGAGGCGATACGAGCCACCAGGGGTATCTGCTCTCCCTTGAGTTTGTCGGGATATCCATTGCCTCCCCAGCGTTCGTGATGATGCCGGATAAAGGCCAGTATCTGGGGATCCTCCACACCTCCCCGACGGGCAAGGAACTCCCCCGCCGCAGGGTGATCTTTGATATACAGGAACTCCTCTTCCGAAAGAGGCCCCGGTTTGTTGAGAATTTCTCTGGGAACCCGTGTCTTTCCGAGATCGTGCAACAATCCGCCAACGGTAACGGTCTCTACCAGGCTGGGGCTTTCCGGCCTTATTTTTTTGGCGATAAAACCCGCGAGAAGTGCCACGTTGAGGGAATGCACGAAAGTATATTCATCCACGGAACGGATGGCCGAAAGGGACATGAGAATCTGGGGGACCCTGTTCACTTCCTCTGCAAGCACTCTTCCCGTGTCCACCAAAGCTTTGAAATCTTCCTCTTCCACCACCCCCGTAGTGGCGATACGGGAATAGACGTTCCCCACCTGGGAGACCGCCTGCCGGGCAAGAGAACGATCCAGCTCCTTTGAAAAAGGGAGTTCCAGACGATCGACTATTTTCTGAAGCTCATCGAGAGAATATTCTTCTTCCCGGCTTACCAGAAGCGTTTCGATGCCTCGCCGCTGGAGCTGGCGCATTACAAGCGGAAGGGAGCGGCGCACCGCATCCAGGGAAAGGTTAGTGCCCTTGGGAAGAAGGCAGACCCGACCGTCCGCAGACATGACGTCCTCCGCAACAATACCTTCAAAGGATCCAAGACGTTCCAGGGGGATGCGCCGTATGCTTTCCATCAGTTCATCTCCTTCTTTCCTAAGACACGATACAGACATTCTGCCTCTTTCATAACTTTTTCCTCGGAGGGGAAACCTATTTTATGAAAAAAACAAAAAATTTTTGTCACATCCTGCTTCTACAAGCATATTATCTCACACGATTACATTTTTCAAGAACGAATCTCCGGTTAAGGCCTCAATATTACAAACCCAAGAATTATTTTCATATTTTTTCATAGTTGCTCCAAAAAACAAGGGACTCTAACCTCAAGGAGGTTAAACTTTTCTGATCATACGAGACTTTCTTCATCCAGGCCACGCAGGGAATAATAAAAGAAAGCCGGAGACATGTATCCCCGGCTTTCTTTTATTATTGTTATGAGAAGCTCCGCCCTCCGGAAATGCTACTTCTATACCTTCCAGAAAATCACCTGCTTCTACACGATATTCCTATCCGTGTTGCAATTTCTCTTTGTAACTACAGATACTGCTGTTGCTTCGCCGACTTCTCCTTCGACAAAACCCCAATGCTCCGAAGGAGATACCATTGCCGTTACTACTTTCTTTTCCCTCGGGCGCCACATTCTTCCTCACATCGCCGGCACCCCTGATCCGATTGTTCCACAGCTCAAAAACCACGCTGTTTCCGCACCATGCTGCTTGGGTGCACAAAACCGAAAACCTTTGGGAGAGCGAAGCTTCTACGTGCAAAGTATACTCCTCTCGGAGCGAAAGAAACAACTTCTCTGAGAAGCTCTGAGGGATAAAGAGAAGCAAAAAAGGGAGTATTTTTCTGATATGCGTACAACATCGCCGTTCCTCGCCTTATTCCGCAGCAATTTCCATAAAGGAAACTCTTTTCCCGATGCTTCTTTTTCCCGAAAGGAAGGGTTTTTCATTGCTCTTGACAGGCCTCTTTTTTTTAGCCTATAGTAGGGGCGCTTTTTGATGGGAAAAAAAAGAAAAAGTAGAGTTTTCAAGACGTTTTCGGTAATCTTTTAAATTTTTTGACCGATACTGCTTATAAGGACAAGATAGAGCACCTTATCAGGAAGGACGATACAGTATGCATTTCACTCTTATGGAAACTAACGAAAAACGATACGTCATGTTCGATAATCATACGGGAAAGACTTTTTACGATCCCGATCTTCTAGCCCGGAGTGCCCAAACGTTTCACTCTCAGTACTCCTGCATGGAAGCCCGAGGATTTCTGGTACTCTCACCTCCCAAGGACGAGAACACGGATTTTTCCGCCGCCTTCTACTCCTGCAAGGGATGCCGGGAAAAGATACGCCTCGACGAAGCCATATGCGCCCTGGAATTTGCGCGCTCCCTGGGAATTCCTTTCAATGCGGGAAGTTTTTCCTCCGGAGATCTCCGAATACACTACGGAAAAGATGGGCTCCCCGAAAAAACGGGGCTCCGTTTCTCCGAGAATCTCCCGAATCCCCTTTCTCCTTCCTTTTTCCGCTACGGCACGGAAAACCTATGTTACTATACCGTTCATGTCCCCGGCCCTCACGGTGTCATCATTCTCGAATACCCCGGCATTTTTCACTCCTCGGAACTTCTCTTTCTCGCCAAGATCCTGGTGAACGATCCTCTTCGATTCCCCCAAGGAGGGGACATCAGTTTTATCGAATCTTCCCAGGAAGACCGCCTGAAGATCCTTACCTACGTGCACGAGGAAAACCGCCTCATCCGCTCTTCCTCGGAAGGAGCCCTAGCTTGTGCCATGGTACACCACAATCTTCACCCGGAAACGGAAACTCTTTGCGTTGAATCTTCTCCGGAGGATAAGCTCCTCTGTTTTTCCCTGGAACCGGATTCTTCCTTCTTCTCGTTCTTCAGCAGTGCCTCCTGCATTTCCAAGGGCACCGTTCTGGGAAAAAACGTTTTTT